>Ga0315291_10000016_pt1 | contig 194828 bp, 210 predicted proteins | sample YL17G12_20_MG_FD_203070 | JGI IMG/M metagenome (GOLD analysis project Ga0315291, IMG submission 203070) | Sediment microbial communities from Yellowstone Lake, YNP, Wyoming, USA - YL17G12_20 | ecosystem: Environmental > Aquatic > Freshwater > Lake > Sediment | place: USA: Wyoming | collected... | reverse complement strand
TTCTTTGATCTAAAGAGAGTTTTCTGGCCAGCTCATTTACATACAGACTCTCCTGGGGGTTCAGGAAGAAGTAGTTTAATACTTTTTGCGTTATTTCTGATTTTAGCGAAATCATGCTTGTTGTCCTTTACACCGATAAGTGTAAAGTATTACACCGACAATGTCAAGCAGAACCGCGGCAAAGAAGATTTTAATTAATGTGTTTTTAATGGCTGTGCTTTTGGATCGCACGAGGTTTCCACTGCAAGTATTATCATAATATTACTCCCGAGCGAACGAAGAGAGTCGAGGTAGTTTCGATAGCGAGGATTTTCATATAGTTGAAATTATAACAAAGGATTTGCGATAAATATATGAAGGAATTATAAAAAATATGAAATTTCCGTCAAAACTTGCCGATAATATATTGATGGGAGTTGAAACTTCCACCAAACAACCAGATGCCTGCCTGCCGGCAGGCAGGCCCAGCGAGGCAAATAAAGTCGATATTTAGGAGGTTTAATAAAGATGAATGGAGTATTGTTTGCGCCGAGAAATATGCCCAGAGTAGTGATTGATAGAAGAACTGGTCATTTGTATGGTCCTGTGAAACAGGAAACGGTTCTTGCCCCAACCATCATAGGAACTGGTCTTACCAACAGGACCCCGGGAAAAAGCGCGGGAATATTCCAAATCGGAAACCAAACTGCTTTTTTATCATTAAATGGCGTTTTTCATATAGGACAGGGAGAATTAAGTCTGGGAGATGGAGAGAATAGTATCGTTATAGAAAACACCAGGTGCTCTGCTTTGATTAGAACGGGGAAAAAGCCGGGAGATATTTTCATCGCTAATGACATGGAGGATTTGCAGATTGAGATTACTAGAGGCAGAAAGCACATCCTTGTATCCCACAATCCACTTAACCCAACGCCCCTTAAACCTGGAGATGTTTTAAGGTTTCCTTTAAAGTCAATTGGCAGTGAAAGACCTCGTTATTTAAAAGTTATAGTGGCAAAGAAGGAAGAGGAGCTGGCTCCCCCACAACCGGCAGTAGAAGAAATGCTTGCAAGCAAATCAAAACCAGAAATACAGAGACGGGCTTCCCTTCCTTATCTTGCAGCTGCAGCTTCTGCTTTAGCACTTTTAGCAGCAACATCATATGTTACACTTAAAGCCTTGTCTAACAGTCCTTCCATATCGCGAGCAGAATCCGAAGATTTGGAAGGAAAACCGCTTCGTAACATGGGAGATTTAGTGTCAATCGCAGAAGCCGGGAATTTAGAATACGAAATAATAACAACTAGGGGTTTTAGCCTATGGCGGATTGAATTCTTTGATAAAAGAACTGGTCGCCAAATTGCTATGGCAGAAGAAATCCCTTACACAGGCATGAGCCATTACTTTTATGATGTGAGATCAAACGGGAAGAAAATTGGTGTTGTACAAGATGGGAAAGGCTTGCATTTTTTTGGTCTGGATGGAAAATACATGGCTTGGGCTAGACCGGCTGGCTTTTCCCCAAAATTAGGGGTTAAAGATGTAAAAGTAGGCAACCGAAACGCTTGGCCGACTTCAACATCAAGAAGCTCATCCGAAGATTTGGAAGGAAATCCTCTCCGTAACATGGGAGATTTAGTGTCAATTGCAGAAGCCGGAAATTTACAAGCGCGCACAATAACAGCTTTGGGTTTTAGCAGCTCGCGGATTGAATTCACTGATAAAAGAAATGGTCGCCTGATTGCTGTAGGAGAAGGGATCACTAACACAGGCCATTACTTTTATAATGTATACTCAAACGGGAATCTAATTGGTCGTGTAAAAGGGATGGTAGGCTGGCATTTTTACGGTTTGGATGGAAAAGAAATGGCTTGGGCTAGACCGGTTGGATCTGATTTCTCTCCACAACCAGGGATTAAAGATGTAACAGTAGGCATGGTCAAATTTTGATTGAATAGCTATTATGCAAACGTCCCCCGATTTACTGCCTTGATCTTGATGAATTATCCGTGTGGTTCGTTAGAGCAGATTTTGCTCTTCGGCAATGATGGTCGGGCGACCGTGTCCAGGATAGACTTTGGTCTCGGCAGGTAGCTTAAGTAATTTATTTAGAGATTTTTCCATATCGGCCTGAGAAGAATAGGGCAGGTCTGTTCTTCCGTAAGTACCGGCAAAGAGTGTATCACCACTGAATAAGACTTTTTCCTTTTCGCTATAAAGCGAAATTCCTCCCGGGGTGTGCCCCGGCGTGTGAAAAACCTTGAAAACCAATTCACCAACCATGATTTCGTCACCTTCCTTAAGGTGACGATCGGCGGGCGGCGAATTGGAAGCCTTGTACATAAATTCGTCCAGTTCATGAATGAGGAGCAGCGCTCCGGTTCTTTCCTTTAGTTCCCGGTTGGCTCCGATATGGTCCCAGTGTCCATGCGTATTTACGATATAACGGGCTATTAATTGATGTTTATTTAAAAGATTCAATATCTCTTCTGCGTTATCTCCCGGGTCGATAATTAAAGCCTCTTTGCTCTTTTCGTCCTCAATGATGTAACAATTGGTATCGATCTCTCCCACGCGGAGTGTGCTGACCCTCATGAGTTTAATCATAACCGGGCCGGTCTCAAAATTCAAGGGTGGAATTTATCGAATAAAGTGGTAAAATATCTTCAAATGAAGGATTCAATAAAGGGAGGTTTTAATTTTGGGGCCACTTCGGGTGTGATCACCACGCTGGGGTTGATGGTTGGATTGCATTCGGGCACCCACTCTAAACTGGTGGTACTTGGCGGTGTTTTAATTATTGGCATTGCCGATGCTTTTTCGGACGCCCTGGGCATGCATATGTCTGAGGAATCTAAGGAAGAAAGCATCAAAGGGATCTGGGAAGCCACTTTCTCAACCTTTTTGGCTAAATTTTTTATAGCGATAACCTTTGTTTTTCCGGTGATTTTATTTCCGCTGGGCACGGCCATCATAGTGAGCATAATCTGGGGCTTGCTGCTTTTGGGCATCTTAAGCTATGTCCTGGCCAAAGCTCAAGCGCTTAATCCGCTGGCAGTTATTGGGGAGCATCTTTTTATTGCGCTGCTGGTAGTGGTGGCAACCCATTATCTTGGCGATTTGATCAAAACGATATTTAGTTGATTAATTTCCTTGACACAAAAAGGGATGGATGTTATACTGGATGAGTTCAAAGGTCGAAGTTAATGGTAGATGTATATTTGTTTACATTGAATACTGGAGAGTCTGCAGCTCTGGTGGTCGATTGCCCCGCTAAATTCGGGCCTCTAGATTCCATTAATCCGCAGAAAAAAATCCAAGGAGATCATGCATGAAAAGCATATTCGTAGGCAACCTTCCCTGGTCCGCTACCGACGCCGACCTGCAAGCAAAATTTGCAGAATTTGGCGCCGTGATTTCGGCCAGAGTGGTTACCGACAAGTTCTCGGGCAAGTCTCGGGGATTCGGGTTTGTTGATATGGAAGACAGCGATGCCGAAAAGGCTATAGCCGGAATGAACGGCTACAAGTGGGGCGACCGCGAAATTACCGTCAACGAGGCCAGACCCAAGACAGAAAACCGTGAAAGACGCGGCGGCAGCGGCGGCGGCGGCGGCGGCGGTGGACGAAGAGATTACCAGCGCTTCTAACCAGCGTTTTTAGATTAAATTAAAGGCCCCGATTTTCCCTGCCATCCGGCAGATAAGTCGGGGTCCTTTTTATTTGACGATTACTTGACGATTCGATATAATTTTGTTATGTTAAGTGCGCGTCAGGATGAAATATTGCGTTTATTAAACGAGAAGCCTTTTTTGCGAACCCGGGAAATTCAGCAGGCTTTGCATTTAACTCGAGCCAGAATAAATCAGTTGATCATGCCGCTGGTTAAAAAGGGTTTAATTAAAAAAGAAGGGCAGGCTCGAGCCACTATTTACAAAGTTACGGATAGGAGAAGCAGGGAGCAAATCAGTCGAGAAAACTGGGAATTGCGCGCCAAAGTCCGGGAGCTGGAAAAAACTTTAGAGGATCGCAAAGTGATTGAAAGGGCCAAAGAGATATTGATCGCCCAGTTTGATATTTTACCCACCGAGGCTTATCGCAAACTGCAGGAGCAGAGTATGGACAGCGGGCGTTCCATGCGGGAGATAGCGGAAGGGATCCTTTCCGCTTATGAGGTCTAAGTTGACTCGCGCATAAATTTATAGTATAATTACAAGGTAATCAGGCAAAGACGCCCGCAAGGCGTCTTTTTTTTTGGCAAAAGGAGGAATGCGATGAAAGCAATAATAGCGTTAGAAGACGGGACGACTTTTGAAGGGACTGCATTTGGGGCGGAGGGAGAAGCGATCGGCGAGGCGGTCTTTAACACCCAGGTAGTTGGTTATCAGGAAATTTTAACTGATCCGGCTTACAGCAGGCAGATCGTGGTCATGGGGTATCCTCACATTGGCAATTACGGGATAAATGACCGCTGCAGTGAATCCGACCGGGCGCAGGCGGGGGCTCTAATTGTTAAAGAAAACAGCAGAATCTACAGCAACTGGCAGGCCAAGGGGTCGCTGGAGGATTTTATGAAGAAGAATAATGTAATAGGGATCGAAGCAATAGATACCCGCGCGCTGACCATTCATATAAGGGATCATGGAGAAATGAGGGGAGTGGTTTCTACCAATGATTTTGATAAAGCAAGTTTAGTCAAGAAAGCAAAAGCTTATGCAGAAGTTAAGTTCGAAATTAGAAATCCTAAATCCCTGCCCGTCCGGCAGGCGGGCGAAACAAATTCCAAATCTAAAGTCATAATTATCAATTTGGGGATCAACAATAGTACGCTGGCGAAGTTCCCGGGTGCTGCGCTGGTTGCATCCAATATTTCAGCTGAGAAAATCTTGGAGATGAAGCCGGAGCAAGTAGTTGTTTCCAGTGGACCTGGAGATCCTCGAAAGCTAACGGGTTTAGTCGAAGAAATCAAAAAATTGATCGGCAAAGTTTCAATTTATGGGATTCAGAACGGAGCTTGTGTGCTGGCTCTTGCTTTAGGTTGTCCTGTTTACCGGATGAAAGTCGGCCATCATGGAGTGAATCATCCGGTGGTTGATCCAAAAACCGGCAAAGGCGAGATCTCGGTTCAAAATCACAGCTACGGGATCGAGAAGGTTTCTAATAATGTAAAGGTGGTGCATGTCAATCTTAATGATAAGACCATCGAGAAGATCCGGACCAAAGATGGGAGCGGTGTGGGTACATTATATTATCCGATCGATGAAAGAGGAAAATTAGAGCCGGGATATAAATTAGTTTAAAGGAGGAAAACCATGCCAAAACGAACCGATTTAAAAAAGATCCTGATCATCAGCTCCGGTCCGATCGTGATCGGCCAGGCTTGCGAGTTTGACTATTCAGGTTCACAGGCCTGTAAGGCTTTGCGGGAAGAGGGATACGAAACGGTTCTGGTGAACTCTAATCCTGCCACCATTATGACCGATCCCGGTATGGCGGACCGCACTTACATTGAACCGCTGGAGCCGGAATTTATAGAGAAAATCATTGCTAAAGAAAAGCCGGATGCTTTGCTCCCCACTCTGGGCGGGCAAACCGGTCTGAACATGGGATTCTTCCTGTCGCGCGCTGGTATTTTGCAGAAATACGGGGTGGAGGTCATCGGTGCTGACGCTAAGGCCATCGAGCGGGCGGAAAGCCGGGAAAAATTCAAGGAAACCATGGCCAGCATCGGTCTGGCAGTCCCCGAATCTGGAATTGCCACCACCGTTGATGAGGGGATGGCGCTGGGCGAAAAGATCGGTTTTCCCATTATCCTGCGGCCCGCATTTACCATGGGGGGGCAGGGAGGCTCCTGCGCCTATAATGTCGATGAATTAAAGAAAGGATTGGAATACGCCCTTGAGATCTCACCGCTGCATCAGGTGCTGGTTGAACAATCGGTGCTGGGGTGGAAAGAAATCGAATTTGAGGTCGTCCGCGACTGCAAGGACAACGTTATCATTATCACCTCGATGGAAAATATCGATCCTATGGGAGTGCACACAGGCGATTCCATTGTGGTGGCTCCGGCGCAGACCCTGACCACCGAAGAGTTTGTGGACCTGGAGAACTGGTGCAAAAAAATTATCCGCGCCGTAGGAATTACCGGCGGCGGCACTAACATCCAGTTTGGCGTAAATCCGGATGACGGCCGGGTGGTGATCATTGAGATCAATCCGCGGGTTTCGCGCTCCTCGGCCCTGGCTTCCAAAGCTACCGGTTTCCCGATCGCGCGGGTCGCGGCAAAGCTGGCGGTGGGGTTGACGCTGGATGAAATTGTCAATCAGGTGACCGGCAAGACTTATACTTTCTTTGAGCCGACCGTTGATTACTGCGTGTTAAAGGTCTGCCGCTTTACTTTTGAAAAATTTCCGGACGCGGATCCGATCCTGACCACCTCCATGAAAGCGGTGGGGGAAGCGATGTCCATCGGCCGCAATTTTAAAGAAGCCCTGCAGAAGGGGATCCGCTCCCTGGAGTACCGCCGTTTTGGTTTGGGCGCGGACGGCAGGGATGTGCCGGCGGAAATTTCTTCAGATCCCGAACTGATCAAGCAGAAATTGGTTTATCCCAATGCTGATCGGATTTTCTGGATACGCTACGCCTTAAAGAAGGGGATGACCAATCAGGAGATTTATGACTTTTCCAAGATCGATCCCTGGTTTATAAATCAGATGCGTGAAATCGTGGAGATGGAAGAGAAACTGGTAAAGCATAAACTTGCGGACCTGCCGGACAATCTGCTCCGGGAAGCCAAAGGCCTTGGTTTTTCCGATGTTCAAATCGCGTATTTAACTAAATCCGATGAAGTCGAAGTTTATAATCATCGCAAGGAGAAAGGTATTCTTCCCGGTTATAAGCTGGTGGATACCTGCGGCGGGGAATTCGATCCGCAGCAGCCTTATTTTTATTCCACTTATGACAATGCCAAGGATGAGTGCCGCGCCAGCGATAAAAAGAAGATCATGGTTCTGGGCGGCGGCCCCAACCGCATCGGCCAGGGAATTGAATTCGACTACTGCTGCTGCCACGCCTCCTTTGTCTTAAAGGAAGAAGGCTACGAGGCGATTATGGTGAACTCCAATCCCGAGACCGTCTCCACCGACTTTGATACTTCCACCCGCTTATATTTTGAACCGCTTACCCGCGAAGATGTTTTGCATATTGTGGAAGTTGAGAAGCCTGAAGGCGTCATTGTGCAGTTTGGAGGGCAGACACCCTTAAATCTTTCAAAGCAATTGGCTGACGCCGGGGTTCCCATTCTGGGCACCTCGGTTGATTCGATCGACCGCGCGGAAGACCGAAAGCGATTTAAAACCTTGCTAAAGAAGTTAAAACTGAACCAGCCGGCTAACGGCACCGCGATTTCTTTTGCGGAGGCGCGCAAAGTGGCCAGGAAGATCGGCTATCCGGTGGTGGTGCGTCCTTCCTACGTTCTGGGCGGCCGCGCCATGGTCATTGTCTATGACGAAGGCGATCTGGAAGAATACATGCAGAAAGCGGTCATTGCCTCTCCCGACAAGCCGATCTTGATCGACAAATTTCTGGAAGACGCGATAGAGATCGATGTGGATTGTGTTTCGGATGGCAAGCAAACCGTGATCTGCGGTATCATGGAGCACATTGAAGAAGCGGGGATCCATTCCGGGGATTCTGCCTGCTCCATTCCCACCTTTTCCCTTTCCAAATCGATCCTGGAGGAGATCCGGAAAGCGAGCCAGGCCCTGTCCAAAGAATTAAAGGTCAAGGGCTTGATGAACATTCAGTATGCGGTCAAGGGCAGCGTCCTCTATGTTCTGGAAGTCAACCCGCGCGCTTCGCGCACTGTCCCCTATGTCAGCAAAGCCACGGGTATTCCCTGGGCAAAGATCGCCACCCAGGTTATGCTGGGTAAGACCCTGAAACAGCTGGGAGTTGAAAAAGAGGTCATTCCCAAGTATTTTTCGGTCAAGGAAGCGGTCTTTCCTTTTAATCGCTTCCCGGGAGTGGATCCGGTGCTCGGACCGGAGATGAAGTCAACCGGTGAAGTAATGGGGGCGGATCCGGATCTGGGCGTCGCCTATATGAAAGCCCAGATTGCGGCGGGGCAGAAAATTCCCCTCGAAGGAAAAGTTTTTATTTCGGTGAATGATCATGACAAGCGGGCGATCACCGATATTGCGAAGCGATTTGTATCTTTGGGATATAAGATCTTTTCTACCTCCGGCACGGCGGACGTTTTGCGCAAGAGCGATCTCGAGGTGGAAGAGGTTCCCAAATTGGGAGAGGGCAGGCCGGATGTTTTGGACTTGATCAAAAATGGAGAAATTAAGCTGATCATAAACACTCCCGGCGGGAAAAAGACCAAAGTGGATGAAACCAAAATCCGCTCCGGCGCCATTATGCACATGGTGCCGATCATAACCACCCTATCCGGCGCGCGGGCTACCGTAAATGGTTTAGAGGCGGTAAAGAAGAAGGGGTTTTCGGTTAAGGCGTTGCAGGACTATCATTCCTGAAGCCTACTTCTTTCCCCAGCGGGCGATATTTTCGGCCGGAACGCCTCCAGCGGATGTAAAGCTGCCAGCCACATAAATATTACCGGAATTATCAATAGCTACCGCTGAAACACCGACGCCAGTCACGCCGGTCCCTAAAGGATGCCAGCTGCTGGTCGATACATCATACTTACCAATATTGTTAAGAATTACAAATCCGTCGGCGGTTTGATAAAAACTGCCGCCGGCATAAAGGATACTATGGTTATTGTCATAAACTAAAGACGCTACACCGCCACCTACTCCCACTCCTGCCGGATACCAGACACCGCTATATCGTCTGGCGACATAATTTACGTTGGTGGCTCCGATCGCGGTGAAGCTCCCGCCCATATAAAGATTTTGCGAAGCATTATTATCCAAGGCCAAAGTATTTACATTATTATTAGGCGTTCCCAATGCTTCCCAGGTAGGGGGTGAAAACCTGTATTTTGCTATTTTTTGAGCGCTGACTCCTGAGACGGAGGTAAACATCCCTCCTGCATAAAGATTACCTGAATTATCAAGAGCCAAAGCAAGCACACGGTTATTTATGTTTCCTAACGAAGACCAGCTGGGTGACGCAAAAAGATTGGAACATTTCTCTATGATAGATGCACCGCCGGCGTAGAGATTTTGCGGACTGGAACTATCCAGAATCAATGAATAAACATCGGCGTTTGTCCCCGTTCCTAAAGCCGACCAGGCGGAGCTATCCCATCTTGCCACGTAATTAACAGGGACTCCCCCGGCGTGCGTAAAATTTCCACCCGCGTAAAGGTTGCTAAAATTATCAAGGGCGAGCGCATTTACACTATCATCTGTTCCGATAAGCGCTCCGTTTTTGAGCGCTTCCCAGGTTTGAGATGAGGCATCCCATTTAGCGACATTGTTCACTACCACGCCTCCGGCCGTATCAAATCTACCTCCCACATAGAGGTTGCCCAAATTATCTAAGATGAGACAAATGGGAATAACTGTACCAGTACCGCCTATTCCGCTTCCGAGCGGGGACCACCAGTAAAGATCATAATTGGCGGTGGAGACATTGCTTTGCAACAATCCCGTTTTCACAGCGATAGCTTTGATGGTTTTAGATGCCTCAATGGAGAAGGTGTCGGTATATTTGGTCGAAGAAGTTGAGGGATCCGTTCCGTCCAGCGTAAAGTAAATATCCGCGCCGGCGGTGGTAGTTTCAATGGTTACGTTTAAAGAAGGCGCTTCGTAGGAACCGGAGGCTAAAACAAAAGTTGGAGATGCTACAGTAGGCAGAGTAGTAGTGGTAGTAGATGTAGTAGTGGTACTAGTAGTGGTGGTTCCGATAGTAGTTGTAGTAGTTACTTCTTCGACTCCGTGTCCCCCGCAACCAACTAGAGAGATCCCTATGACGGATAAACTTAATAATAATATGAGGTAACTAGTAAATTTGTTCATGTTATTCCTCCTGTTTTTATCTTCCAATCCTGTAGCTCAGCTCAACCAGTGCACCTGAGCGGGAATCATAGCCTATTTGAGCAAAGAGATTGGATTTTGAAAGTCCCGCCAGAAGACCAATGCCGGTTCCTCCTCCCTGATTGATGGTGCTGACTCCGGGGACATCAATGACTTTCTTGGAATAATCGGAGTAATTTACTTCCAGCCCCACAAAGGGATTCCAGCGGTCTTTCAATGAACTAAATTGATAAATAAGGGCATTGCTCCATGAAGCTAAATTATAATTGTTGCCGAACCCATAGCCGGCTTCGATCAATAAATTCATTTTCTCACCCAGGATGCTTTCATAACCCAAGCTTATTCTTCCCGCGCTGCCGAATACTCCGGCCTTTGCCAGCCAGCCGCTCTTCGACAACACTTTAACAGAAGGTTTTTCGATGGTTTTGGTTGCGGAAAAAGAAGCGGGAGATAAAATAATTATTAAGGAGAACATTAAAACCAAAGCTAAGAACCTTTTCATAATTTTCCTCCTGATATTTAATACTTTCGGGAAAAAGTATGACATTTTTAAGCTATTTGTCAATTGTTGAATATATCCAATAATTATGCTACAATAGGCACGCGATTAACCTGATTAACCTCGCAATTTATTTGGGAGGTGTCAAAATGAAAAAGCTCCTTTTAGCCGCCTCGCTGACCCTGCTTTTGGTTTCGGTCTCGATCGCTCAAACCGCTAATTATCAGATTTATTCGGAGAGCAAAGGATTCCTCGGCCTCGGGGGAAGAAAAGTCATCATGCTGAACAAAGATACCGGAGACTCCTGGCTCTACTACAATAATAAGTGGATACCGATCCCCAGAGTTGAAGAAGAAGAAGTGAGCCAGAAGTCGGAAGAAATTAACGTAAGAGCGATCATGGAAGAGGAAAATAAAATAAAAGCCAATCAAGAACAAGAGATAAATACTTTGAAGGCAAAGCAGGAGGATGAGCTCAAAGCCATAAAAGCCAAACAGGAAGCGGACCTTAAAGCCTTAATGGCAAAACAGGAAGAAGAAGTTAAAGCGAAACCAGCGGTTAAAACCATAACGCAAACAAAAGAACGAAGAATTTACAGGCCACGAGTATCGGTGACAAGAAAAAAGCTGGCCCCGCCTCCCAATTCAGCCGGCGAAGATGAAGGCAACACGCCACCCGATTGGCTGAAAGACTAAAGGGGCAGGCCTATAAGCCGGATTCTGTATTTGTGTGGTAATCTGTCTGGGACCCCGATTACTCGGGGCCTCAAGTGCGACCTACCCGAGAAACCCGAGCCAGGTTAGCTCTCAATTAGGTCTTGCTCCGCGTGGGGTTTACAACGTGACCGTCTCCGGTCAAACCGTCGGGAGCTCTTACCTCCCGTTTTCACCTTTGCCACCCAACCTTTAGGGTCGAGTTCGGCCGTGTATTTTCTGTTGCACTTTCCTTCAGGTTTTAACCTGACTGGACGTTATCCAGCACGCTGCTCTCCGGAGTCCGGACTTTCCTCCCCGATGCGCTATTCGCGATCGGGGTAACCACCCGGCCTGCCCTGTTATATTTTACCAAAAAGCGGGGAATCTTTCAAAGGGTGCTCGTCGATGCCGCAATTGGCGAGTTCATCGGCGTGTTTATTCTCTTCTCGGACTTTGTGAGAGATCGAGAAGTGTTTGAACTTTTTGATTAATGATCTTAGATGGAAGTGGAGAGGGACCAGGTATTCATTTTTTACTTTGTATTCGCCGTGGATCTGTTTGACCAGGAGCTCGGAATCGGAAAAACATTCGATCTCGGTCGCTCCCAGAAGCAGCGCCTCTTCCAATCCGCGGATCAATGCCAGGTACTCAGCAACGTTATTGGTAGTTTTGCCGATATAAGCCGAAGTTTCCAGCAGCAGTTCATGGCCTTTTTTTATGACAATTCCGATCCCGGCCGGACCGGGATTGCCGCGCGCGGCGCCGTCGCTAAAAAGTGAAACTTTCATCGGCGTTTAGCGTACAGGAGTTTCAACAGCTTGTCAATCGGCTGGGTGTTGATCACATCTTTCTTCTCGAGCCAGCCTCTCCGGGCAGTCATTACACCATATTTAATATATTCCAGCTGAATGGCGGAATGGGCATCGGTATCGATCGAGATCAGAACCCCTTCTTCTTTGGCTCTCTTGGCATGGATGTCGCAGAGATCGAGCCGTTCGGGGAAAGAGTTTATCTCTAAGTAGGTACCGGTATCCTTCGCGGCTTTGATAATTTCTTCCATATCGACTTCGTATGGATCGCGCACCCCGATCAGTCTCCCGGTAGGGTGGGAGAGAATATTTACATATTTGTTCTGAAAAGCCTTGATGATCCTTTTGGTCATCTTGGCTTTTTCCATTTTAAAGTTGGAATGAATGGCAGCGATGACCACTTCCAGTTCTTTTAAAACGGCGTCCGGATAGTCGAGCGATCCATCGGGCAGAATATCAACCTCGGCCCCTTTGATGATCCGGAATCCCTTGAGTTTGGAATTTAGTTTGTCGATGTAAGCAAGCTCTTTCAAAACTTCTTTTTCGGTCTGGCCGCCGGCCACCCGCGTAGATTTGGTATGATCGGTAATAGCGATATATTCGTAACCTAATTGCTTAGCCTTTTCCACCATTTCTTCAATAGTATTGGCGCCGTCGGAATACTTGGAGTGCATCTGGAGGTCGCCGCGGATATCGGAAAGCTCAATTAGCTTCGGCAGTTTCCCTTTCTTAGCGGCTTCGATCTCTCCCGTTCCCTGGCGAAGTTCGGGAGGGATAAAAGGAAGTCCGACCGCTTTAAAAACATCGACCTCTTCTTTTCCGCCGATCCTCTTATTCCCTTTGAAAATTCCGTATTCCGAGATCTTTAATCCCTTTTTCACCCCCAGGGTTCGGATCTCAATGTTGTGCTGTTTGCTGCCGGTAAAGTAATGGGCCGCGGCTCCAAAAGTGTTTGGGTCAACCACCCGGACATCCGCCTGCATGCCGTTTTTTAAAACGACTGAGGACTTGGTCGATCCTTTGGCCAGAACCCGATCGACCTGGGGAAGCGAGGTAAAAGCCTTCATAACTTTTTCCGGATTTTTTGAGGTTACCAGAATATCGATATCGCCGATGGTTTCCTGCCACCTTCGCAGGCTGCCGGCCGGAAGGATCTGATCGACTTCTTTCAGTTTTTTAAGGGACTCTACGATCGGCTTGGCATAGTCGAGAGCCTCGGAAATAAGGAACCTTCCTTTAACCCTTTCTTTGAGCTCGATCCCTTTTAGAATATTCTCTTCTTTTTTGGCGCCAAAGCCGGGGAGGCCGCGCAGCTTTCCTTCTTTAGCGAACTTCTTTAATTTTTCCAAGCTGTCGATTTTCAGCTTCTTATAAAGGAGAATAGCAGTTTTAGGCCCCAAGCCAGGGGTTCCCATCAGGGAAATAAAGCTTTTGGGGAACTGAGCGAGAAGCTTATCGTGCTGGGGAAGTTTGCCGGTTTTGATAATATTTTCAACCTTCTCGGCGATGCCTTCGCCGATGCCGGGGACTTCTTCCAGTGCTTTGATGCCGCCTTTTTTGTAGATCTCTTCCAGGTTTTCGGAGAGGGCTTCGATGTTGCGGGCGGCTTTTTGATAGGCGCGAATCCGAAAGCGGTTCTCGTTTTTGAGTTCGAGGAACTCGGCGATCTCCCAGAAGATCTTGGCAAATTCGATGTTATCCATAACCTTGGAATAAATTGTAACATGCCCCTTGACATTTTGGAACATGGGAGTATAATAAAGGCATTGACCTAGAGTCTGTGGAGGTATCCTTTATGGACTACTGTTCCGCAAAAATCTGGGTTCCTTCCTTTGTGCCCCTCTCCGGAGTACCCGCTTGGGAGAAATTTTACTTTTTGCCGCCTTTTAAATTTTTTCAGAAAGGAGGTAATTGGTATGAATAGGATTTTTACCCGTCTTTTCGTGATTCTTCTCATCTTGTTTTTTGTGACTGCTCCTGTTTATGCAAGAAAACCGGTTAAATTGAGTGACCGCCAGTTGAAGAAAGTGTATGGAGCTTGTATTATTCCGGATCCGCGTTGGTTTGATGAAAATCAGAAAACGTGCAAGGTATCCAAAGGCATAGATGCTGGCCCTTTGCTAGATCGGGCAGGAGAGCTCTTATATCATTCTGCCCTGCCGGTTTCGGGCGGGGTTGAATTCGTAAAGGCGACCAATGGAGACATCAGTTGCTTTACTGATCTGGCAATGGGGAAATCCAACCTGGATCAAACCGGACAATGCGTAAGTAAAGTTGGTCAAGAATCGATTAATAACATGTTGGAAGCGCAAATTGATACGCTGGGCACCGGCGCCAAGCTTGGGACCGGGGTCGCGACCGGACAATTCATTGTTGGATCGGGCGCGTGTGTGGCAAGAAATCAAAAGGCCAATTATTTAGTCGGGAATAACTGCATTATCCCGCCGGAAGATACGATGCAATGTTTAATCGACAATGCCAGGGGAGCAATTACGTTCAAAGGCGAGGATATTCCGAGCATTCTCATCTCGGGTGTTGCTATGAAGGCTAACTCTGATATGAGCGCAGCAGGTAGGGGAGTGGGTGCAGGGGAAACCGGGTTTTACTTGTGGGGAGCAACTAAATTTGCAAGAGATACAGATAATATTAAGCGGGCATATAATATTATTAGTTATACGGCTTCAACATTTGATATATCCAACCCTGTTGGAGAGCAGGTTTACATAAACGATAAACTGTGTACTATATTAGATGGAAATGCAAAAACCGTATCATGTCCGACCGACTATGACATTTTTACAACCAATCCGCCTCCGGTTAATTCGGGGGGTGAAATATTAAAAAGAGATGAAAATGGTGTGTGGAACAAATTAGGATACAAGTCAATGGAAGAATTATTAACGGATCAAAATCAGGATGGTAAAATACTTATTTTTAACAATAATGCAAACAATTCAAATGACAATAAATCCAGGATAGATTCCCAGCCCAATGATCCGCCGCCACCACCTCCACCTCCTCCTCCGAACCCGCCGGATCCGCCGTCACCGGGCCCCAATGTTACTAACCTCCCAAAGAGCGTAGATAATCAAATCGCTGATCTGACTCGTATCCGGGATACGCTGGCGAAAAATTCGCCTCAAACTGCCGATACTATTATTAAAATGTACAATCAACAAATAGAAAATCTTAAAGCCGGTGCTAATAAAGCATCTTCGAATGTTTCTTCTCCTCCTCCGAACACTTATGTATCCAATAGTTCTTCAGGCGGAGGTTCCTCTCGCAGTTCATCCAGTGGCTCATCTGGCGGGTCATCAAGCGGCGGATCAAGTTCATCGGCCGCTCGTTCCGGCGGAAGTTCTGGGACTTCGTCATCGGTGAATGCTTCGCCTCCTTCTGCTTCCAGCGGCAGCGTTGGAAGGGCTTCTTCTTCCACTGCCAGTGAAATATCAAGCGCTGCGAGATCGGGCAATATAAGTAATTTGTCGCCAACCGCAAGGGCGGTACTTTCCAACCGGTAGAAAGGAAAATGGTTGATAAGATACTTTAGTTTTATAATCTTATCGCTTTTCCTCTTTTGCCCGGAAGTGACCGGCTCGGTCGTTTCCCTCTCTCTTTCCGGCCAATCATTTCGCGCTAATGTGCAAAGCTATAAAGAAATCAAAGAAGAAGGCGCGGTTTTACAAACCGATGAGTTTACCTGCGGTGCGGCCGCGCTGGCAACTGTCCTGCGTGAATACGGCGATGAAAAGATAACGGAAGAGATGCTGTTATCCATGGAGACGCAGCTGGTGAAAGGGAAGGGCCTCTCTCTGTTCCAGCTTCAAACACTGGCCGAGAGAAGAGGCTTTAAAGCTGAGGGCTATAAGATTGAGTTAGCCAACCTTTATGATTTTACCTCTCCACTGATCCTGCATCTTAAAATGCCTGAAGGCGGGCATTACATGGTTTATAAAGGCATTCAGGGAGACCGCATCTTTTTGGTTGATCCAGCGGAGGGAAACATCAGAATGAGTCTGGATCGATTCGCTTCTCTCTGGACCGGCTATTCCCTGGCTCTGCTCGAAAAAAACGGGGAAAAGCTGCAGAATGATTTTGAGCCGCCTCCCTACTCCCGGCCGGAGTTGTTTTCTGTTAAAATGAGAAAATAGAATGAAAAAAATTCTATCTGGACTTTTGGCTCTCCTAATATTTGAAAGCGCTTCCCTGGCTATCAGCGAGACCCTGCTTTTCAAATTGCTGGAGCTCAAGCGCGAAAGCTATCTATCCCGTCGCGGAGAGTTAAACCTGGATATCATCCCTTCTTATAGTCAGGACACAGCGCTCGTTCCCTGGAGTATTACTAAAAGTTCAGTTTCGTCCGTGGGTATGAATTTGCGTGTCGGCGTTTCCAATCGCCTGGAGGCCAGCTTAAAAATCCCCTATCTCGTAATTAATCGCAAAGTTTTTGTCAGCAGCTGGGAATCCTTCCGGGGATCGGGAATTGGAGACCCGTCAATTTCCACCCAGTTTGAGCTTCTGTCGGAAAGGTTCAATCGGCCGGCGGTATATCTGGGGCTGGGCGCAACTCTGCCGCTGACGCGCAGCTCCTTTGATAATCTTTCTCCCCGCGAGATAGCGGTGGGAAACGGGTACGCACTTTACGACGCGGGGATTTCTTTTTTGAAGTCTTCGGATCCCGCGGTCATTTACGGAGGGATTGATTATCAGCTGAGCCAGAAGCGGGGAAACTACGATCCGGCGGATGTCCTGAATTACAACACGGGAATTGGATTCGCGCTGAACCAGAGCGTGAGTGTTTCCATTGGTATTTCGGGTGCGGTGGTGGGAGAAGAGAGACAGGTGGTGGGGGGGATTGAGACTCCGGTAACATCCAGTTATAACCATACCGCACTTTCGCTGGGAGTGACGCTGGTTTTCTGGAAAGACCTGATTTTTAATCCCAACGTTATGATTGGATTGACCGAAGATGAGACCGATTTCGCCTTTTCTTTCGGAGTGACAAAAAGAATCAAGGAGGCGCAATAAATGAGATCCTGGAGCTGGTTCGTTTTGATTTTAGCTCTGAGCTGGATTTTCCTGGTTGGATGCGATCAAAAAGTTCCGCTAGAGTTTACTTCAACTTTAAATATTTCCGGCACGGTTTATGAATATGACTATTTAAGGAACACTTCAAATAGAGAGAAAAAGCTGGATCAAGTCTTTATAACTCTTTCAGGAACCGCCACTTTTTCCACCACCACCTCCTCAAATGGCGCCTTCTCGTTCGCCAGCATTCCTCTGGGGAAATACACTTTGGCTGCTACCAAAGAGGGATACCAGAAAGACGGGAAACCGGCATACACCGCGGAATACGATCTTTCTCCCGCTGGTTATGCTGGAACCAGTCAAACGATAGAGTTTGATCTTGATCCCCGCCCGGTTCTTTTAGGGGCATCGGTTGATGACAACGATGAAGTGTCGATTTCGACCAATACATTCCGGCTGTACTTTAGTGAAGCGATCTCTCCGAACTCGGCTACTGCTTTTGTAAAAATGGTTGGCCTGAGATCGGCCGCTCTTGACGCCGACAGCATTGTCCGATCAAACATTAGCTGGGAGAGCGGGGGTAAAACCATGGTTTTGACCTTGGGCGGTTCACTGGAGCCGGATGCCGATTACCATCTTGGTCTCGCTTGCTCCAATGCTGTTATTGGAATTAAAGGCATTATGGATCTGCAAAATAATCCTATCTACGGGACGCAGGCCTACGATTATAGTTTGCAGGGTTTGACTTCGGATGCCAGCTGGGGCACTTATTTTTATATACCCTTTAAAACCGAAGCCGGTAAAACCAGCAGGCCGTCCGCTCCGACCGGGCTGTGGGTGAGATCTACGGTAACCGGCAGTTCGGAAATAGATTACAATTCGGTTTATTCATCCGGCAGCGGAGTCACCCTGGGATTTAACGGATCGGAAGGCGCTAACGGTTATAAATTATACGCCAGCCGCGACGGGGTCAATTATTTGTTCGTAAAGCAGTTTGGCTCCCCCTCCTGTTTTGTCGGCGTGAACGATATCGTTTTGACGTTTGGTCCGAGCATCGCGATTGGGTATGACACTTACGGTTATCCGGTTGACCCGGGTTTGCCCTGGCCTTTTCTGCGAGACAAAATCTACTTTAAAGTATCCGCTTATAACTCGCTGGGGGAGAGTGATCTTTCCGCGCCCCTGTCGGTGGTTGACACAGTGAAACCGACCGCAAACGCGGTAGCGGTTTCCGAGTCGCCGATAATTAAAATCATCAAATTCTCTGAGCCGCTGAGCCGGGAAACCGCCGAAAATGCCGCCAATTATATATTTCAAGGAGTGGGAACTCCGAGCATTTCCAGCATCACCCTGGTAAACGACTTTGCCTTTTACTATCTTCCTTATAAAACTACTTTTATCAGACTGCAAATTGCTTCCCCTGAAAGCGGTCCGCGAACCATCCGAATCGGCGGCATAAAGGATCTAACCGGCAATATAATCAGCGCCGAAACAGAAGTAACTTATTGAGCATGAAAAAGATAATTTATTTATTGATATTGGTTGGACTGTTGCAGATTAGAGCCGGAGCCATCACTTTTTTTAAAGATGTTCCTCCTAACCATCCGGCTTACGACAGCGTTTATAATCTGGCCGTGATTTACAAGGTCATTTCCACGGAAGAATCCTATTTCCGCGGACAGGACGAAATCACCCGCTTCCAGTTTGCGGTTTTGCTTTACAATACCCTGAATTATCTTGAAAGGGTTTCAGACAAAAGCTTCTCGGGGAAGCCGCTGGAAGAGAGTTTTGAAGATGTTCCTAAAGATCATTGGGCCTACGGGGCGGTGAATAAGCTGGTTAATAATTATAACGTCATGGGAGGTTATTCTGACGGTACTTTTAAAGGCAATCGTCTCCTGATCGGGTCGGAAATGGCTTCCGCCCTGGGAAAAATATTCCGTAAGTTGGAAGGAGGATACAAGTCGAATTTGCCTTTATTCCTTGATAATTACGAGAAGAAAGATAAAAACAAAACCATTTCGCGCTATGAGATCGCGCTGGCGGTTGACATGCTGATTCAGAAGGGGGCTTCCAAATTGTTTGTCTCCCTGCCCAGGGAAACCCGAAACCGGGGGCTCTTTGAGGAAAACCTGGCCGCCTTCGAGATCAAATGGGGCGGGGTGCAGGAGAAGGCTTCGCAAACCGATAATTGGATGGCGGGGGGGGTAGCTTTTGAAGCCCTGAGTCCTTTCGCCTTGGGGAGGAGAGAAGCCCGCCTTTACTATAAACTGGGGTTTGAAACTGGAAAGATGGTTTACCTTGATCAAACCAGCAGTCATTTGGTTTATGAAAACCGATTTTTGATGAGGCTGTTTTTAGATGTGCCGGTGTCGCTGCGGACTGCATTTTTAGGAGGTCTTGAATATGTTAGCCTCGGGAATTCATTCTCTCCCAGCAGTTTTTTCGGGCTTTCACTGGGGATAAAATTGATGCCGAAGCGAATTCTATTTTTAACTCCGGAAATAATGCTGACCTACGGCTTTCCTCTTTCTCAGCCGGTCAGCGTAGCTTCCAAATTGGGGCCCCCGCTGGGTAGAGTTTACGGAGAAATATGCAATCCCGCACCATTTCTGGGAGATAGCGTCTACTGGTTTTACGCCTACGAGAACCTGCAAATGGGAGAAAATCGGGAACCGAGGCTGTATCAATCTTTTGGCGTGAAATTAAAGTTTTAAGGTTTTTACGATCGCCTCTCCCCAGGCTTTTGCTGTGCTCGGTCCGGTAGCGGTGATGATCTTTCCGTCGATCTCCACTCCCTTGCCGGTATAAATAGCTCCCCCTTGTTTCAGAGCATCAATGTCCCCTTCGTGCACGGTTGCCCGCTTTCCTTTTAAAACGCCGGCGTGGGCCAGGATTCCGGGTGCCGCACAGATCGCACCCAGGAGTTTTTCCTGTTTGACTGCCTCCTGTGCAATTCGATGGGCGGTCGGATCTTGATAATAACCGTGGCTGCCGGGTCCGCCGATGAAAAGTACCGCATCATAATCTTCAACTTTGACTTGATCTAAAGTAAGATCAATATTAGCTTTCAGCCCGAAGCGGCCGGTTGCCTCTCCCAATTTTGAAGAGGCGGTAGTTATCTTAAAACCGGCTTTTTTAAGTACCGCTTTGGGTTCCGCGTATTCTTCATCGCGAAACATTTCAAAGGCGATGATCATAACGGCCCTTCGACCATGCTCAGGGCTAGCCCTTTTTGCCATAATCATTCCTCTTCGATCTCCGTTTTGAATTCAAACAAGCGCATAACATCGCGCTGGGAAAGGATGCCGATGAGCTTTGAATCTTCGATCACCAAAAGTCTGCCAATACCGTTATTGGCCATCTTGGCCAGGGCTTCGGTCACTTCGGCTTTTTTATTGATAAGCAGCTGGCCGCTGATGGGGATCATTATTTCTCGAGCGGTTACCTGTGGCCACCTTTCTCTTTCGATCCCTTTGACATCATGGAGCATTATCAGCCCCAGCAGAGTATCATCCTCAACTACCGGAAAAGAAGTATAGCGAAAACGGAAAAAGTATTCGTCCACCAGTTTATTCAGCGTGAGGTTGGCGGGAACAGTTACCACCGATTTGGTCATAAGATTTTCAACGTTGACCCCGGTCAGGATCTTTTTCATCACCACCTGACGATAGCTGACTTCGGCCGCTTCCTGCAGGAAAAGTCCGATAAAAATAAGCCAGATGCCCGAGATGAAGGCTCCGGCGAATATTTCTAACAACCCGACCGCCATCAGGAAGAAGGCGAAACCGCGCCCGAAAGCGCTGGCAATGCCGGTGGCCTTTTTCAAGTCTTTCATGAAGCTCCAGAGCGCCGCGCGAAAGATCCTTCCTCCATCCAGAGGAAAACCGGGAATTAAGTTAAAGATCCCGACCACCAGATTGATGATAAAAAGGTAATTTGTGATCGAGAGTATATAGGGAGCGACTCCCAAATTGTAAAGCATCTGCGTCAGAGCAAAGAAGATTATGGCCAGGGAAAAACTCATGGCCGGACCGGCGATAGCCATCTTGAACTCCACCATAGGGGAGGGGGGCTCTTTTTCCAGGTGGGCCACTCCGCCAAACACGAACAAAGTGATGCCGTGGATCGGGAGGTCATTTCGATTGGCTACAATAGAATGGGAAAGCTCATGCGCCAGCAGAGAGGCGAAGAGCAAAATCGCGGCAATGATGGCCATCAGCCAGTGAGCCGGGGCGGATAACTCCGGATTGGTGGCAGGGAAATATCCGCGGGCTAAAGTGAATATCACCAATCCCAGAATAATAAACCAGGTGTAATTTATCTCGATGGGGATATTAAAAAGAGTTACAAGCTTAAACGATCGCTTCATGTTTTAAGGCGTCCCAAATGCTGTAGACCCAGAGAATTACAGCAGAAATCAAAGACAGGCCAAAAACGACAAGAAAAAGAAAAGCGTTTATCAGAAGAGAAACATAGATTAAAGCGGGAAGGACAAAATAAAAAGCGAGCAAAAGCTTTAGGCCTTTCTTTCCTTCGCCTTTGATAATCTGCCCCAGGCCCACAACCAGAAAAGAGGCAATGGCTTCGAGCCAATATTTCCTTTTCATTGAAATAATTATAACACTGATATATACTTTGGGCAAAGCCATGAAAATCCTGATCAGCAAATCCAGAATTCAGAAAAGGGTGGCGGCGCTGGCGCGAAAGATCTCCAGAGATTACAAAGGCAGGGAACTGGTATTGATCGGGATCCTGAAAGGCGCTTTTGTTTTTCTCTCCGATCTGGCAAGACAATTATCGATTCCGGTTTCGATCGACTTTATTCAGGTGGCCAGCTACGGCGCCTCGACCAACTCGTCGGGGGTGATCAAAATAAAGAAGGATATTGATCTGCCCATTGTTGACAAGGATGTCTTAATTGTCGAAGACATCGTTGATTATGGTTATACGCTGGATTATTTACTGCGCTTCATTGCCCATAAAAAACCAAGATCAGTTAAGATCTGTGCGCTTCTCGATAAACCATCGCGTCGGAAAGTTAAAGTTCCCATTGCCTACAAAGGGTTTACGGTCCCGGATAGGTTTATCGTTGGTTACGGGCTGGATTATAACGAAAAATACCGCAATCTGCCTTACATCGGGTGCCTGCCTGCTCCGATGAGTCCGAAGACTTTCGGAGTCCTTCGGACCGGCAGGTAATCAATTTTTCTTTTTTTCATTTTGCTGGTCGATTTCAGAGAATGTAAAGAAAAAGCCCCCGAGGATCCGGGGGCTTTTCTAAAGGAACTCTTCGCAATCAGTAGGGGAAATAGGATTTAACAAAAGGCTTAAAAACAACTATTTTATTTGAACCCGGCAGTGCGGTATAAACATTAGTTGTGCCCGGTTTAATTGTAACACCGTATGGGTCACGGCAAGTGCTGTAATCACCCATTTGTGCCAACATAACACCGGTAGCAGGATCATACTTTCTAATTGAGCTGCTGCTTCCTGGTATGGCAACATAAAGTTTGTTCGCGCTGTCACATGCGATATCATTTGTAGCGCCCAGCGGGCCTAAAATTCTTACCCATCCGTAAGCTTGTTCAACGAAATTGTAGCTGCAATATATACTACCTTGGGCAGAGAGATAAAGCCTATTAACTGCATCAAGCGCAACCCCGTTCGTCGATTGCGAATAATATAGTCTTGTAGCGGTATTTCCACCGATTTTAGCAGGCTTTACAACATAAGCCCCACCATAAGTGCCGCTGCAGGAAAAATAAACAGTTCCGCCGCCAGTAACAGCGATTCCTGTAAAAGTACTTAAAGTACTACTATTATTTATTGGCAAAGTCGTCCAAGCAGCGGTTGGAGCCATGTAGGTGTACAGATATTTAATACTGTTCCCGTCGGTCACCCACATTCTTCCGTTAGCATAAGTAATTGAACCCGGGTTGCTGAGCCCTGTACCAAAAATGGACCAATTTCCGGCGAGATCCAATTTGAGCACGCGGGCGCTGCCGGCGTTGGTAACATACATGTATCCATTTTGGTCAAACGCCACATCCCGAGTCATATTAAATCCTCCGGTTGATGCTGAGGATCCGGGATAAAGTGTGATAGTCTGGGACAGAGTGTAGGTCTCGGCGAAGCTTACTGCGGAAAGAGTAACAATAACCATCATAGCGGCAATTAAGAAACGGCTAAAAATAGATTTCATGAAATACAACGCCTCCTTTTTAATCAGGGGAACATTGAGTCATATTTGTATGAGCTCCCACCTCCTTATTTATTATTGATTTTATCTGAAATTATAATATCATTTTCTTTCGTTTTTGTCAATAGGATTTGAAATAAAGTTTATATATCACTTAATTAAGAATAGATTTTCCGGCCGATCCCCAAAAAGGGTGAAATTTGTGTGTTATGGTGACGAATAATACCTGGTCAAATGAGTAACAATTTTGAGATAAGCTTTGTCCGGCAGATATATAATTGGTTTTTTACGCCCAGTCCCACGGGCGACGATGATAGTTCAAAAAAAAGCCGGCCAAGTACTTATGGGGCAGCTGCTGATGAGGAATTGATCGTAAAATTCCGTTCGGAGGAATCACCTTCCGGCATTGATTCCCTGTCGCAAAAACATGGCCTCGCGCAAATTGAAGGGCTGTTTGAACACTCTGAGCCGAATAAGCATCTCGCCGGTGTCTATAGATTTAGATTGCCTCAAGGGAAAGACCAGGCAAAACTGCTTGAAGAGCTGAGGGGCGATCCCCGGGTTGAATATGCGCAACCGAATTATCGGCGGTATCCCTGCGAAACCATCCCCAACGATGTTCTTTTTTCCCAGCAGTGGGCTTTGACCCGGATCCAGGCGCCGCAAGCCTGGGATATCGAGGTCGGCGATCCCGGACTGATCATCGCGGTGATCGATTCGGGGATTGATTATAATAATCCCGAGCTGGCTCCCAGGCTGTGGGTAAATGCGGGAGAAATTGCCGGGAACAGCGTAGATGATGATGGGAATGGTTATATCGATGATAAAAGAGGATGGAATTTCAGTATTAGCGGCAGCGGCAGTAATGATGTGTTGGACGTGGACGGCCATGGTACTTCGGTTGCCGGAATAATCGGCGCGGCAACCGATAACGGGACCGGGATTTCTGGAATAAACTGGACCTCGAAGATCATGGCGGTCAAGACCGATCTATACGATTCCAGTTCTGCCCAGGCAGTTAAATATGCGGTTGATAACGGAGCCAAGATCATAAACATGAGCTGGGGCTGGTATTCAGATTCCCCTCTTCTAGAAGAAGCTATCACCTACGCTTATTCCCGAGGGGCGATACTGGTTGCTGCAGCCGGGAATTTCGGTTTTGACATGCCTTTCTATCCAGCGGCCTTTAAAAACGTGATCGCAGCCGCGGCAACCGATGAGGCGGATGGAAGGGCAGGGTGGTATTATGATTCCTCTTCCAATTATGGCAGTTGGTTATCCCTTTCAGCTCCAGGCAAAAACGTTGTATCCACTATTCTGGGCAATAGCTTTGGCCCTTTTGCCGGGACCTCTGCTGCTTCCCCTATTGTCAGCGGGGTTGCCAGCCTGGCCCTTTCTCTATACCCCGATTATTCCAATGAAGAAATAAAACAGCTCCTCATTAAAGCTTCAGATGATATTGGTTCTGCGGGATGGGATAGCTTTAGCGGATACGGAAGGATCAATCTTTATGATGCGCTTACCCTTCCTAGTTCTGGCTACCAGCCTTCCAGTGCGGTGATCACTTCCCCGGTTCAGCACCAGTTTATTTCCGCCCCTGCACCGATCGAAATTTACGGTTCTGCCTCAAGCAGAGATTTCTCTTATTATGTTATTGAATACGGGACGGGAGATAACCCCATAAGCTGGTCCGGTGCTTCGATCGTTCTTCAGAATAACGGAATGGCGCCGGTTAACAATGATTTATTGGGGACATTTGATGCCGCAACCCTGGGGACGAATTTTATCTCTCTCCGCTTGCGGACCTTCGATTTACAGGGGAATTGGGCGGAGGACCGGATATCGTTTTACAGGGATGACATGCTCAAATTCGCAAGAAACTATTCGACCTCCGGTCAGTCGATGATCGTCGGGGCTGACCTGGATAACGACGGCAAGGTCGAACTGGCAATTAACGGGAAAGATTCATTGGCTCTGATCGGCGCAGACGGCAATGTCAGAGAAGGCTGGCCTAAATATGAAGCAGATTATATTTTTGCCGGTCCGGCGATCGGCGATATTGATAATGACGGGGAGCTGGAGGTGGTCGCCGCGGCTGCCAGTGTGGCCGGCAGCGGAGGCAAGCTTTTTGCCTGGAAACAGAACGGAGAGGCGCTTCCCGGCTGGCCGAAACAGATAAATGATATTTACGCTTTTGAGGCTTTATCGGGACCGATCTCTTTGCTTGATATTAATGACGACGGAAAGCTCGAAATAATAATTAGCATTGATGCGGGAAGAATACTGGCCCTGGATGACCAGGGGAACGAAGTGGCTGGCTGGCCAAAGCAGCTGGGGAATCGGGCGCCCGCTTTCGCCGCGATAGAAACAGAAGGCGTAAGGAAAATAGTGGTCGGCTCAGAGAAAAATATCCAGATCCTCGATGCCCAGGGGAACCCCTTGCCGGGTTGGCCGAAGAGTGTTGATTTTGAAGTAATGAACCTGATTGTTGCTGATCTGGATAACGACGGCGCACAGGAAATAATCGCAGCGGGGAGCTTTGACGAATCCTATAAGAAGATCGCAGTCTTTGATCATGCCGGGAACATGAAAGCCGGCTGGCCGGCGGTCTTTAGCGGGTTCCAAGAATCCATCCCCGCGCTTTCGGCCGGGGATATTGACAATGATGGCATGGTCGAGATCCTGGTCAATTCTTTTGAATTTGATGCCACTGCCATGCGTTGCCTAAAAGGCGAGCTTACGGTTTATGGACCGGCCGGAGACTTAAAAAGCGGCTGGCCGAAAGAGAATTTGAATGACTGCTCGAATAATAGTTTGCTTGTTAGCGACATCAACGGCGATGGTTTGAATGAAATCATCTATCCTGCTTTTTCGAGAAAAGTATTTGTTTGGAATCCAGACGGCTCTCCGGTGCCGAACTGGCCGAGATACACGCGCGGTATTAATTATGGTGCGGCGGTTTTTGATAGCGACGGTAATGGCAAAAAAGAGATCATGCTGGCGGCATTCTCGCCCGCGGCGGAAAAGCAGGAGTTGTACGTATGGGAAAGCCCAACGCAATCCCTAACTGTTTCCCCCTGGCCAATGTCCCGCCATGATCCCTATAATTCGGGCAACCTGAACACCGATCTTATCCCGCCCGCCATCTATCATGATCCGGTCGCTACTGCTGAATCAGATCTGCCGGTCCCCATCTCCGCACTGATCACCGACGACGTGGAAGTAAAAACCGCCCGGATCTTTTATCGAAACAGCCTTTCCGGCATTTTTCAGTCCGTTTTGATGAGCGGCTCCGGCAATGACAGCTGGCAGGGGAGCATTCCAGGTTCCGCTGCTGTTAAGGAAGGGATCCAATACTATATTACTGCGCACGACCGCAGTATCAATCCGGCCGTGACACCGGTTTATGATATTACAGTCACGGAGGGGCCAAAAGATACCAATCCTCCGACCATCTCATTTGACCCGGTCACGGAGGGGATGGTGGGGATCGAGCAGCTGATCACCGCGGATGTGACGGATGATATTTCGGGCGTGCAAAATGTTTGGCTGTCTTACCGGCATAAAAAGTATGGAGATAAGAAGGTGGATTTCCAGCAGAGAGAAGGCAGTTATTATTCGGCTTATATTCCCGCCGGCGATATGCTGGAGGGGGGAATAACCTATTCGATCGGCGCCCGGGACAATGACGGTAATGAAACCCAAACGGCCAATTATTCCTTGAAAGTGATCAAGTATCAAAAATCCTACGGCTGCGGATGTAATTAAAAAAAACCCCCGCAGTCTGGCGATTGAAGAAACACGCGCGATAGTTTTCGCTTTCGGTCCGAACTGGCCGGTCGCTTCCCCCAGCCTGGAGGAGGGCGGGCAGGTCTTCAAAAATAAGTACTAAGGATTTTTTCCAGTTCAGGCTTGTTCATCTGCCAAATTGAACCGGCTTTTTCGGCGGAGCTGACTTCTCCCGGGGCGGTAAATGCCAAAACATCTTTGTCGGAGAGCATGCGCATAAAGTTTAAAAGACGGATAATCTTCAAAAGAGAGAGATCGGTTTTGATATATTTTGCCGCAATCCCTATGGCTATGGGGGCTTTTATCAAATTCAAAGGTTTGGCAAAAGAGAAAAACAGGGTTTGGATAAATTTTTGCTGGCGCTCGATTCTTCCGATATCCCCCGTGGCGTCATGACGGAACCGGGCATAGGCAACGGTATCTTTCCCCGAAAGTTTGTGCCGGCCCTGCTTGAGGTTGATATAAAGGTTTTGCGCGCGGTCAACATAGTACATGTCTTTCTCAACAAAAAGAATCAATCCTCCTAAAAGGTCGACCAGTTTTACCGCCGCAAAGGGATTAATCTCAATAAAATAATCAATCTTTTTCCCGGTCAAATTGGTGATGGTTTCCTTTACTAAATTTGAACCTCCATAAACGTTGGCGGCATTGATCTTTTGCCATCCATAACCCGGGATTGGAACAAAACTGTCGCGGGGAATGGAAAGGATGTTTACTTGGTAATGAATCGGATCGATGCGCGCCAGCAGGATACTGTCGGTCCTGCCTTCCATTCCGGTAATTATTTTCCCCTGTTCGTTAAAATTGAGATCGGTTCCCAGGATCAAAAGATTGATCGGCTGACGGATAGTTCCGATTCTCACGATCCTTGGAATTGATCCGGGAGAGAAGATGTTGGCATAGAAGTAGAGAATTCCAACAAGAATGGTTAAGAGCGCCAGTACTCGGAGGTAATCCAGTTTCCTTTTTTTCATTTAGCTGGTGGGTTTTTGATAGCCTACCGGGATGATGTAAAAAGGATCCTGGGTGTCGGGCAGCTCCAGCGTTTTTGCCACCACGTCATCCCAGAAGGCTGCGATGGGAACCGAAACCAATCCCATTGCAACCGCTTGAAGATGGATATTCTCGGCGACGTGGCCGACTTCCATATTTACGTAGCGATAAGATCGCTGACCGTATTTAGTTTCAGTTATTCTAAAGTTGCCGGCGATCACGATAACCAGCGGGGCTTCCGCGATATAACTCTGTCCCAGGGAGGCTCTGACCAGTGAAGGGCGTTTGTCTTCTTCGGAAATCTGAGCCAGCTTGTGACCATCGGGAATGTATTTAAAAACTCCGTCTTTTTTCAGGATATAAAGCGTAAGCGGGTAGAGGGCTCCGGCGGAAGGCGCCGACCGGAATCCCCAGGTTTTATCCGTTATTCCCTGCGCCGACCAGAGCAGCTGCGAGATTTGATCCAGGGTAAGTTCCTGATTGGTATAAGAGCGTTCGGAGCGGCGCCGGAAGATGGATTCCTCAACTGACATCTTACCCATGATTTTTGGTTCAGGTAGATTGATCTTTTTGGTTTCGGCCATAACTACGCCTCCAGCTAGTTCCAGGGTCAGAAGAAAAATGAGGATCTTTCTTAGCATGAATTTATTATAACATATTTATGAAAGGATGTAGGAGGGTAAAAATAATCCCCGGGCAAGTGAGGATACCGCCCGGGGATAAATCCATTAAACTTCTACCAGTTCTTTTTCTTCGCTGGCAGCTGCCTTGGAAGCGGCATTGTAGAATTTATAATCCAGCATCTGCATGTCATCGATAATGACTTCGGTCACGGACTTTTTTCCGCCGTCTTTGCCGTCAAAGCTTCGGATCTGCAGGCGGCCCTCTACGGCCACCAGCTTTCCCTTCTTAAGGTACTCGCCGCAGATTTTTGCCAGACCGCCGAAAGCAACACACTTGATGAAATCCGTGGTATCGGTTCCCTTCTTTTTGCTGCCCCGGTTAATAGCTAACCTGAAGTTTGTAACTGCCAGTTCATTGCTGGTGTAGCGCACTTCCGGATCGGCCACGAGACGCCCCGCGAGAATCGTTCGATTCAAACCTCCCATTCCTCTCACCTCCTTTTCTTAAATCTAAAAGGAGATTAGCAATCTTATTGCCACGCTCAGAGGGGGTGAAAAGTGGCGAAATTTCGTCAGTTTCGAGTGAAATTTCGGCCAAAAACCGCCGATATATACATAGATATGGCGAGATTATCAGGAATAACAGACCATACGGTTGTATCGGGATCCTCCACCCGGCGGGTTGATGCCGGGACCCCGGCCGCTCCCCGTAAAACTTCTTTGCCGTTCCAGGCCGTTGAATTGCTGGATAAATTCTTCCGCCTGGTCATCTACGGCTTTCAGTCAACCGGGAACTATGGCCTTTTCGTGCCCGAGGTCCTGGAGAGATTTGGCAAAATCGTCCCGACTGAACAAAAAAATAATTATGATGATTTCGTTTCACAGGAAGCGAAGAATGAAAAGTTCGGTCAGGAAAAGATGCCGGATCTGGAAACCATTCAAAAAATCATTTATATTTCAAGATTATCCGCGAAAGCGTTGACCGTTGCCAATCCGACCATCGATAATCTTTCTCCGGATGAATTGCAGGAGGTGGTCAGCGCGGCTCCGCCTCAAGCGCTTGAGAATCTGATCAGATATTTTGCTCTTCGCGGACAAATGAACCGGCTGAAAGATGCGGCCAAGCAAGAAGAATTAACGCATGAAAGGCAAGTGATGCTGGGCATACTGCTGAGATCTGCCGCGCTGGACAGAAATCCTTCCTTGCCGGATCTGCTCAATCTTTGCCAGGAGCTGGAGAGATTGGCCGTTAAAGGATCCATCAACGCCGTGGACATCCTGAAGGGCCAGCTGACCAAAATGCTGGAATGGCTCTCTCAGATCGATCCCGCCATCTTTTCGGCCGACGGCCTTTCCCGGCTCATTCATACCTGCGAGGAGACCGGCATGAGGATAATGGACCAGGAAATAATCTTCATGGCGGGATTCATCTATTCGGAGGGATCGATCGATGCGGTGCTGCCGGAAACGGGCGCGGCGGCAGCAGCGCTCCTGAAGCTGGGACGAGCCGCGTTCCGAATGCAGAATAACCGGGCGAACGCCGTAAAAATATTATTGGATTTCTGGAAAGAATTGGATATCGGGAAAATAATAGACAGCGAAAAGTTTAAAATGGTCGCATGCAAAATGCTCAAGGGGCTGAATCTGGTGCCGAACCGCCTATTGCATGAAATGTCCCGGCGCGAAAAGTTGGATTTTGGCAAATGGGAAGAGAAAGTGATATCGGCCGGGATCGATTTGGTGCCCGAACCTGTCCTGCCCCGCGATACTTTATGCGATCTTCAGGTGATCGAAATCGACCCCGAAGCTGCCATATTGATGGACAGGTTCCAAAAAAGCGGACGAATCCTTCCCTTTACCCGTAATATTTCCCTCGAAGAATTGGCGTCGATCGCCGATTACGGGGAGATGGTCGTAAACGGCGACGGCGTGAAATTCTTTAGAAGCGGCGTCGGAGTGGAATACATGAATATCGTGGTGGTAATGAAAAGAAAATTCTGGGAGGCGGAAAAAGATCGAAGCATCCTGAGGAACATCTGGATCAGCACTTTCAAAGGAGAAACCGCTCCCGGCAGGAGCCCCAAGCATTTAAACCCCGAACTCGGGGTGCAGGGAAATCTATTAATTGACGGAGTGATTGAAGGATCGGAAGAGAAAGAGAAATTTTTACTCGAACTTGCCAGGAATGTGAAATATAATCACGATCTCGAGGTCTGCCCCAGCAACTTGCCCTGGGCTGAGAAAGTTGCCTTGCCCGGCCAGACCATTGCGGGCGAAGCGGCGGAAAGATACATGGGCTTTTTCCCGCAGCTGGAAGTGAAGCATGATATCCCGCTGGAGTATATTGACGCGATCCTGGTCCCTGAGCATCTCTACGAAAAGGCCCTGGCTTTGGTCGGCAGGAACCCCGCGGTCGCGAAGCTGCTTCATAAAGTTGAAGGCACCGGCAAAGATGAAAAGGAATTTTATGCGGGCATTGATAATGTGAGAAGGAGGTCGCGCCTCGCGGAAGGGATGAAAAAAGATCCCCAATTCGGCGACAAAGCGCTCCGCGAAATAGAGAAAGAAGTGCTTAGACGGGCCCTGGGAGGAGATCATCGGGAACAGGCCAATGCTTTATTTGATGATCACGGCTTTTTCCATTATCCCCAAGACGGATGGCTCTGGGCCAATCCTGGAAACACGCCTGTCTTGAACCGTGATCGGAATAATGACTGGAAGATATTTATTAATCCCCGAGAGGAAAAATTCATGGAAGTGCTGGGAGCGGCGCTCAAGGTCCTGTCGCGCAATAAAGAGCTGGGCGCATACCTGAAGATCCCGGAAGACCTGGATCGGGAATGGAGGCCGGGAAGAAAGTACGGGAGCTCATCCACATCTCCTAAAATAGTGATCTATGCCAATCAAGAAACGCTGGCTTTGATCCTGAACGCCCTGGACTGCGCCCTGGCGGAGTTATTGGCCGAGGCGGGCTTCGGTAAGGAGCCCGGGCCTTCTTTTACCAGGCGCTTCGGTTCGACCGATCTCGTTTTTTACAAAAAAGAATATGGTTTTAATGAAAGAGGAGATATCCGCGTGAAAATCGCCAAACAGGCGGAGGCGGCCGCCAAAGCAAAGAAGATCAGGGGTGAAGAGAAGATCCTCGAAGAAAAAAGAAAAGCTTTGGCCGCTGCTGGTTTCGAAGGGGAAAATTATTACATCCGCAAAGGCGAGATCGATCCGGTTTTATTTTAAGTGAAACTGGAATCCGCACCCCGGCAGTGATTTTGGTTGTTCAAAGTAATCTACCAGAGGATAATTTCTGCAGACGTTCGGCCGCCAAAAATAATTGCCGCATTTTCCTTCCCTGGTTAAGTGGCGGCAGGTAAAAACCAGTGAGTTATGTTCGTAATCAATTCGCAAGAAAATAAAACCAAAAAGCCAGCTGACCCACTTAATCGATATTTTTGTAAATAATTTGCTTCTGGTTTGAGCGGGGGTCATGGTGAGGTAGATTTCCCGACAACAATTTCCGCATTGTTTGCATTTTCCGGTCAGCGCCCACCTGGTCTTGAAAAGCTTCCTGGTCAGGTTGGTTATAAAGTTGTCTAATATTACTAAAATTAGAATTATTCGTTTCATAGTCATTTTACAGAAACTTTCCCAATTTGTCCCAATTTCCCTTCTATCTCAAACCGTACCGGCAAGAACTGCTCTATCAACCAACTATTAGTTAACATATGGTTGGAGATCTCAGAGGTGAACGAAGAATTTCCTTCGGCCAGGGCCATATAAAGCATCAGTTGATCGCCCAAATGTTTTTCGATGCAGGCATCGCTTTGATAAAACTTTATGAATTCATCGACTGCTTCTTCGGCCACTTTCTCGGCGCGTTTGCCGATTTTTCCCAGGGAACTGAAACCGGCGATCGAGTTTTCGAACTCAGCTACCAGAAGAAAGGAGTTCCCAGTACCAAGAGAAGGGACGGATTTGATCTCTACGTCTATCGAGGAAACCTGCGACTGAACGTCGCGGTTTCCTTGCAGCATGCTTAGTGCTTTGTCTCTTTCCCTTTCGGCGATGGATAAAGGCAGGCGTGATACCAGAGCAAGACCATAAATTCGCTTCAATTTGCCGCGCTCATTGAGTTCGATGGCTTTTAGCTTGCCTCGAACTGGTTGAAACGCCGCCTTCACAACCCCTTGCCCGATCGGGTACCAGCCCCAGCGCTCAACTTCCAGGCTGGCGTGAAATCCCATTTTGGCTACGGAGGGCAGGAATACTTCCTGAAGATAGTCAATCGGTGGCGCTAGTTGCGTATGGGTTCCGCCCTTGAGAATGACGTTCGACGTTTCTTTGCCGAAAGCCAAAACCGGAGCAATTTGTTGAAAGATCATGCCGGTCGAGCCTGCCGAAGATTTGACCTTCATGACATCAAATTCGTAATTGCCGGATTGGATTTTTCCAGGATGGAAGACTATTCTTTGCGAAAGAAGCGTGTCTCCCTCGAGTTTTCCGTTGCAGATTTCAGCTACGGCTCTGACACCGGTTAAGTGCTGAGGTTGAAGACCGGGTTTTTTCCTGCCCGCTCGGATGTTGGATATCTCAACCGATTTCCCCAGGATCGCTGCCAGGGTTAAGGCCGAGCGAAGGATTTGTCCCCCGCCTTCGCCGTAGGAGCCGTCGATTCTAATCACCGATTAAATCCTTGAGCTCCTCCTGGAGCTTTTCGTAATGGGTTCCCTTCCAGTAATACTTTCCGCAGGTGGGTGAATATGAAAAATCGTTGAAGATTTTATAAATCGCCGGAGGGACATTGCCTTTCACTTTTTCTTTCGGGATAGCTTGCAACGGCTCATTGCAGACCGGACAGCGGCTGAACATGTTCTGGGGCTCAATTTTCAGATGATATTTATTAATCACTTCACGGAGCTGGTCTTTCAGCTTCTTGCTCTTAACAAAAAAAGCGTTCGCCCCTTTTATTTTGGTTAGTTCTAGATCCCGGGTTAAGAGAATTCTTCCTTCCTCCCTGGATTTTCTTAGCAGAAAGCTGTCGGCGGTATCCCGATAATAGGTCGCGTCAAAGCCGAGCATACGCAGGCGCACCGCCAGCTTTCCCAGCATATCATCGACAATAAACTTGGGTTCGATGATGACCTGCTTTTCCGGATGAGGCTCTTTCCCGATTTCGGCGTAGCGGATCAAATATAACATTGAAATTTTACTTCCACGGTAGTATTATATCAATTGCGATGATTATAATACAGATTTTATTTGTTGCGTTATTTACGCTAAACCTGCTGCTTTTATGGGCGGCGGTTTTAAGCGGGCGGTTCATCTTTTATCGCTTTGTTGCTTATCCGCTCATGCTGATTGTCCCATTGATAACCGTTTTCTTCGACCAGCCGCGCTTTGAGCTGGATTACTTCTGGTGGAAGGTAGCCGGGATCATCGCTATTCTGCTGGGCATAATCATCAGCGCCTGGGCCATGAAGGAACTTAACTCCAGCGAGGCAAAGTGGCATGACACTCTGCCAAAATCCCTGGTGACTTCCGGCCCTTATCAGTACGTGCGCCATCCTATCTATCTGGGCCTCATCTTTATTCTGGTAGGGTGGTGGTGGATCTGGGCGGCGGTCTATTCCTTTTACTTTGGGATGTTCATCCTGGCCCTGATTTGGATTCAGGGTTATCTTGAAGAGAAATTGATCCTGGAAAAGCAATTCGGGAATAAATATAAGGAATACCGGCAGCAGACGGGAATGTACTGGATCAAATAGTCCAGGCGATCTGGTTGTATTCCGAAACCATGCGGTGAGTATTAAAGTAGCCGGCCTCGGCGATGCAGTTTATCATCATCTCGATCCATTCCGATCCTTCAAATTTAATTCCTCCCGAGATAGTTTTGTAATAAAGAGAAACCATCTCTTCCAGATTTTTATAAAGTTCCTTTGAATCTTGATCCAGTTTTAAATCGGATTCGCTGCCGATCTCTCCCGGCCTGGGAACGTAACCGAAGATCCTGCCGATCTTCTTGTCGGCGGCTTCGACCACCCATCCGTCAAGCGTGCTGAGCTGCAGCACTCCGTTGTGGATCGCCTTCATGCCGCTCGTCCCCGAAGCTTCAAAGGGCGGGAGCGGGTTATTTAACCAGACATCCACGCTGCTCGTCAGCATCTTGGCGAAGTAAGTATCATAGTTTTCGAGGAAGCAGATGCGCAGATTCTTTCTCTCACCATTGAGCATGGTGATCTTCTCCAGCATCTCTTCCATATGGATGGAGGCAGGGACGTCTGCCGGATGCGCCTTGCCGGCAATAATGATCTGGAGCGGCCCTCGCTTTCTGGCGATCTCGACCAGGCGGTTGGTGTCCTGCAGGAGCAGGCTGGGGCGCTTATAAGGGGCGATGCGCCGCGCCCAGGCCAGGGTGAAAGTGTTTTCGTCAAAATACCAGTATTCGAGGGATTTTGCCAAAGCTCTTTTGTTCTCTAAATGTGCGTTCCATAACTCTTTTCTAAAATCAGAGTTTGATTTCAAATTCGAGACATTTTTGAGTAAAGTTGGATCAGTTTCCCAGTCGCCGATCTCCCTCTTATATTTCTTAAGCAGTTCACTGATCGGTTTTGAGATCCAGGTGAAGGTATGGACGCCGTTAGTGATGCTTTTAATTTTTTCCTTATGCTGCGGGAATTGCAGACGGGTTATTTCCCCATGTTTCCGGGCGACGGCGTTGACATGGTTGCAGGTATTCATGGCCAGTAGAGTTAGATTCGCGACCGAAGGGTTTTGTTCGTCCCGGCCGTATTTCTTAACGATCTCGGTCCCCTCCGGCCCCAGCGCTGCCGAGAGCTCCTGCAGGTCAAAGCGGTCATGGCCGGCTTCGACCGGAGTGTGGCAGGTGTAGGCAAAATTCTTTTTGAGATCTTCCGGATTTTTTCCCTTTGCCATCTCGATAAAGGCCAGGGCGGCGTGCCCTTCGTTGAGATGATATTTATTGATCGAATAGCCCAGAGCCTGCAGGGCTTTCACTCCGCCCATTCCCAGGATCATCCGCTGTGCGATCCTGATCCAGTTGTTGGCGCTGCGGTAAAGCTGATAGGTCAATTCGCGGAAGTAATCCGGACTTTCTTTTAGGTCGGCATCAAGAAGAATCAAGGGAACCGCTCGTTTTAAATCGTAGGAATAGACATAATACTTCCATAATTTAAGATTTAGTTTCTGCCCGCTGAGGGTTATATCAATTCTTGGGGTCAGGGGTATGAGGCCGGGATAAGATTCCGGATCCCAGGAGAGCTCTTCGGGAGCCTGGCCGCCGGAGCGGAACCAGAACTTTTGCTGGAAATAGCCTTTGTTCCAGAGGATCCCGATCGCCGCCAGAGAGATCCCAAGGTCAGCCGCGGACTTCAGAGAATCCCCCGCCAGAACGCCCAGGCCTCCGCTGTAAATGGGCAGATCGAGGATTTTTTTCACCGGCAGAAAATGATAATAATCCATGTCTTTCATGTTAGAGAATACTTCATGGTTGGAAAGAACGTTGGTTTTGGCGACCGGGTTTACGGTATTAAAAGTGTGATAGATGCTGGGGGCCAGGCCGTATTCCATGGAGAAATAAGCGACGGAGGGTTTTTCTTTTGAGAGCAAGGCATTTTCGGCTTCCACGACTGGTTGAAGAGGGAAACCGAAAAATTTATCTTCAGAAATATCTTTAAGATATTTCGGATTGGAAGTATCCAGTTTGATTAGGTCAGTGATTTCGCCGGGCACAATAGCTTATTTTAGAATATTAAGTAATAAATATCAAATTCAAGGAATTCGAGACGGTTAAATAATCGGCAGAGAGAAATTGAGTCGGCTGCCGCTGCCCGGTCCGGGAGATTCCGCCCGGATGGTGCCTCCGTGCGCCTCTACAATTCTTTTGGCGATGGCCAGCCCCAGTCCCACTCCTCCCTGAGTGCGGGTCAGAGGGTCTTCGGTCTGATAGAAGGCGTCGAAGATCCGGTCTAAATTTTCCGCCGTGAGACCGACCCCAAAATCTTCCACTTCCACCATAACTCTATCCGGGGTCTTTAAAGCCTTTAATATGATCTGGCTTTTTTCGGGAGAAAACTTAACCGCATTATCGATGAGGATCTTTATGACGTGGAGAAGGCGCTTTTTGTCCGCCATGATGGTGGGGAGATCAGGGGCAAGATCCTTTTTCAGCTCCAGTTGCTTGGACTGGATTTTTGCCTGCATCTGGCTGTCGGCTTCTTCGATCAGCAGGCGCAGCGAGAGCGGCTCTTTTTTCAATCTCCAGTCCCCAACTTCCAGCCAGGAAAAGTCGAGAATCTCATCGATCAGGTCCTGCATCCGCTTGGACTGGCGATCGATCATGGTAACGATTTGCTTGAAATCCTCGGTCAATCCCGAGAGATTCATTAACTGTTCAGCTCCTCCCCGAATGGGTGTCAGCGGGGTATAGAGTTCGTGAGAAATAACCGCCAGGAAATTTGCCTTCACTTTATCTGCCTCTTGCAGCTTGGAAGACATTTCATTAAAGACATTGATTAATTCCCCGATCTCGTCGTTGCGGCGGGTGTTGATGACGGTTCCATATTTGCGGGCTTGAATTTCTTTGACGCCGCTCGCCAGGGCGATGATTGGACCCGTAATGGTGCTGGCGCCGATGCGACCCAGAACCAGCGCCGCCATGGCCCCAAACAGGAGATATAGCAATGCCACATCCAAAATGTCCCTTTTTAATTTTAGTATATCTTCGGCCTTGCGATCGATGCCGAGGATGGCGACAGGACGTCCCTGCCGGTCGTGGATGGGTGCGTAGCCGGAGAGCCGGCTTCCCCAGCGGTCGGCAGAAATTTTCCTGTCGGCGGTCGCGAAGGCGATGGCGTTTTTTATCTCGTCGTATTTGCCGACATTGAATTCATCCCGCAGCTTGACCGAATTATTTCTGTTCCGCAACTCGTTGTCGGCCACGAACTGAAAGATATCTTTTTTGCCGGTCATGGTTAGGATATAGGCGCGGCTGATTTTTCCATCGCCGATTTGGGTAAATCCGTTCAGCTTTTGTTTAAGCGATCGATAAACATCAGATTGCTCATTCCCGTTTATCGCGTTTTCGACTTCTTTCGCATCAATTGACAGCGCCAGGCTGGAAGCCATGTCTTTTAACTCGGAGCGGATCGATGCGAGCAGATTATCTTTCGAATTGAAATAGGAATTGAGAGAGATAATGGAGACGCTTAAGAAAACGACGGCTGCGATCAGCAGGGTGAGCTTATCTTTCAGGGTGAGCCTGAAATCGATCATTTGTAAATGATATCACTTTAAAGGGTAAATATCAAATGCAGGCTCTTCATAAGGATGGCTTTTCTTCATAGCGGCAATAACTTTCTTTAGATCTTTTTTGGCAACGATTGTTTCCAGTTTTGCTTCGCGGACTTTTTCTATTTTACCCACTTTTCCAATAAATGGTTTTGCGCCAGTTAAGGGACGAAAGGTTCCCGTTCCATAACTGTAAAAAGTACAGTTATCATAATCTTTGCCGATTTTTCCCGCACCCGCACGGCAGAGGGCTTTCCTCACTTTTTCGATGTGGGATGGGGGAACAAAAACAACGAACTTATAGAATTTAGCCATTGAAAGTGAAATTGGTTTCGGCGTTTTTTAAGCCAGGGTGCTTTTGGTCTCTTTCGGAAACGATGACTTTGTCGACCTGATCGAGAGGCCATTTAATGCCGATATCGGGGTCGTTCCAGAGGATAGCCCGCTCATTTTCCGCGCTAAAGAGGCCGGTGCATTTGTAAATAACTTCGGTGCCATCTTCCAGCGCCAGAAAGCCGTGGGCAAAGCCGGGAGGGAAGTAGAGCATCTTGTGATTCTCTCCGGAAAGAATTTCTCCATACCATTTGCCGAAAGTGGGGGAGCCCTTGCGGATGTCTACGCCCACGTCAAAAATCTTGCCGCTCACTACTTTTACTAATTTTCCCATTGGTGCCGGATGGATCTGGTAGTGCAGACCTCGTACCACTCCCTTTTTGGATCGGCTATGATTGTCTTGTATAAAAGTTTCCGTGAAACCATTCTCGGCAAAGCCATCCTGGTTATAAAACTCCATAAAGAAGCCGCGGTCATCGGCGAAAACCTTAGGCTCGATAACCAGGATACCCGGGATCGGTGCTTTGGAGAATTTGAATTTGCTCATATTAAGACCATTATTTTATCTTCTTTCGGATATATTTTCAATAATGATTAAATAATCGCATGAAATCGATGCGGTTTTAGTACGAGAACATAAAGGAATTGCTATGTTATCACAACTTTATCATAATCGGGTAATTTTATTCGCAACCGGTCCGCGCGGGTCCTCACACCTGGCCAGAAAAGGCGAGTTCCGGAGGGGTTATTATGAAGAAGTCAGAGTAGCCTTTAAGTTGGCCAGGGCGATGGGATTGATAAGGGATAAATATTTCTCCGTTGAAGAGGACTCGATCAATTTCCGGGTCACAAAGAATCTGGTGATCATAAGGCAGATCGCTTTCGCTCTGGATCAGCTGCTCAAAGAAAAAGAAGGGATCCTGTCATCCATTGAAAACGGGAAGATATATTACAAAGAAAATGACCCTAAATCTGGAGAGAAAGTGACCAGCGAAAAAGCGCTAAAATTGATCTTTGATCGGCTCAAGCGGATCCGGGGGTACGGCGAGATCAACGAAGAAACGGTGATGAAGAATTTAAAGAACCGGACGATCTGGGAGATGCTGGCTCCGGAAGGGAGCAGGGCGCACCGGTTTCAATTTATAAGGACCTGGGGCTTCTACAGTGTTTTGTTGAGCCACATGTCGATCGATATGGCGGCGGCCCGGCATTTAAGCGCGCATAAGAAGATTGAAGCGGAAAAAGCCTCCGCCAGCCATGACTCTGAAAGGGTAGATACTATCCGCAGGGCGGCGGAAAAAGAAGCCCGGGCCAAAGATATCGAAAAGATCAAACGGGAACTGCAAGCGGATACTAAAGAAGAGATCCCGGTTATAGGTATGCCGGAAGGTGCGAGGCTGCCGGAATATACTTTTGTTATCTCGGACGTTCACCTGCGCGAATACCATCATGAAAACAGCGACGAGCTTCTGCGGCTTATATGGATGGTAAAACGCCTGAACGGCCGCCTGATCATCAACGGCGATTTCTTTGATGTCTGGAGGGCAAAAGGATTGGACCGCGCCTGGATAAACAACAGCCGGATCGTCAATGCGCTGACCAAATTGAGGGAAGGGGTGCTGGTGGCGGGTAATCACGATGAGTTTTTGGCAAAGCTGGCCAAACGGGGAGGAACCTTTCTCAGTTCGAATATAAAGGTGGTGAACGAATATCGTTATCCCGATCCCGCCGGCCATCTGCGGTTCTTGCATGGACATCAATTTGACCGTTTAAACCGGCCCGGGGCCATGATCGGACGATGGGTGACCAAATTGGTCACCAGTATGGAGATGTCGCGTTTACGAAGGGTTCTGGAGGCGCTCAATACGGTGACACGGGGAGCATTTTCTACCATGGCCAATATACTATATTCCCTGGTGGGACCGAATTTATCGGCGCGGCTGCTGCTGATCCCCAAGCTGATAATGCCCACTTCTTATTTGATCAACCGCAGGCTGGAGAACATAATGGATTGGTTAAAAGCGGAGGTCAATAAGGAGAAGGTAGAAGGTGGAGTTGAGTTTAGCAAGTCCGATCCTTTGAATATTTTTATCGGTCACCTTCATTACGAAGGCATTTCTTTCTTTTCCGCCAAGGTCAGGGCGGCGGTTGAGAAGGAATTTAATGGAAAAGTCAGGCTGGTCATAACCGATTCCTGGGACGGGGTGGGAGAGTATGTGGGCGATTATATTTGCATCACGGATGAGAAAAAAGAAGGGCGGCTGCCCCATATTAAAAAAGAGGTTTGGACCAGGACCCGGGATTAAGCCGCTTTGCCGATCATGTTGATCAGCTGGGAGTCGGCGGGGACCACGATCTTGGTTTTGAAGAAAGCATCCGAAACTGATATACTCTCTAAATGAAAATCGCGATCACCGGCTCTCCCCAATCGGGCCAGCAGCAGCTCTTCAGTTTGCTGACCGGAATTTCCCTGGACGCCATCCAGCAGAAGCCGCTGGAGGCGCAGGTGGGGATCTGCGAGGTAAGAGACCCGCGCGTGACTAAACTCTCCGAGAGGTACAAACCCAAAAAGACGAGCTATGCCCGGATCGAATATCTGCTCCTTCCCGATTTCAATCTGCAGGGCCCCGCCAGGGAGCTGATCTTTAACCAGCTGAAGAACGCGGATGAGCTCTGCTGGGTGACGAGGGGAGAGGCGGATATTTCGGCTTTTATTTCCGAGCTGGCCATCTCCGACTTGATGCTGATCGAAAAAAGGATCGAGAACATCGACCGGAACCAGCGCAGCCGGTTTTCCGATCAAAACGAAAAAGAGAAACAGTTCCTCCTGATCTGCAAAAAAGAGCTGGAAGCGGAACGGCTCCTGCAAAAATTCCAATTTTCCGACGAGCAGCTCAAGTCGCTCAAGCCCTATCAGTTCCTGACCATGAAGCCGATCATTCTGGCGGTCAACGCAGTTGAAGGCGGGATCGAATACGTGACCAAGTTCGGCCTGCCGGCGATCCAGCTGAACGCGGAGCTGGAGGAAGAGATCAGCCAGCTGGAAGAAAAGGACCGGGAGCTATTCATGAAGGAGATGGGGATCGATGAGCCGGCACTCCACAAGATGACGCGTATGGCATATGCCGGGCTCGGCCTGATCTCATTTTTTACGGTGGGGGAAGATGAAGTGCGGGCCTGGACGGTGCGGAAGGGTTCGACCGCTCCCGCGGCCGGGTCGGTGATCCATTCGGACATTGAGAAGGGTTTTGTCCGCGCCGAGATGATGAGATGCGACGCCCTCATCGCCGCCGGTTCGGAAGCCAAACTTAAGGAGCAGGGAAAATTCTACCTCAAGGGAAGAGACTACATCGTCGAAGACGGCGATATCCTCAGTTTTAGGTTCAACGTCTAAACGATTATTGAACCCGTGTGCGGCAAAAAAAGTGAAATTTATTATTGATCTGCGCGATATAAATATAAGGAGTTGATGTGAAATGAAAACCAGGCGCACGGATGCAGCGGGCACGCAGCTGCATTATTATAGAGGAGTAAGCCGTCAGCATTATTTTTTACTGAAGGTGGCCCCTTCCCATGTGATGATAGTAAGGGATGCCGATTTTCCGCTCAGTGCGGAGCATTTGAAAAGAGCGGAAGAGGCCGGTCTATATATCCCCATCTCTAAGCTTTTCCATCGAGCAGCGAGCGCAGAAAGCAGGCTGGTATTGGAGCGGGCGGCGATCAATGAAGTGGTGGAGCTTACCGAAGACCAGATCGCGTCTCCCTACCGGGAAAAAGGGAGTAGGGCTATCGCGGCCGTGAGGGAATTAATGGATTTGGAGAGACAAAAGTCGGAAGATCCGCGAAAAAAATAGACTCGCTCGTGGGGAGCGGGGGCTCGGTGTATTAAAAATGGTAAGCCCGAGGACGGAAAATGTAAGTAAAGTAGTTTATTTCTCCCATTCTGCCGGAGTATACCGGGGGAGAGGGATAAGGGGACAGCAGAAAATACGCTATATCCCGCCTCAGCAGGGCCTTCCTCTAACTATTGACCAATATAATTTGCCGGTCGCAGTGCTTATGGAAGGATTGCCCAAAGATTATATTGTGCTCAGTTCTTCTTCCCCGCTGGATCGCAACTCTGAAACTTATCGGTTTGGAATAAGCGTTATTTCGGTCGTTTCCCCTCCAACATTACTTGCGGTTGCTGCTGGCACTTATAGCCGGAACACGAAAGGATTGAGCGGCATACGTTTTTACACTACACGGGAATTGTTCGAATATTTTGATGCGACAGATCCTTCACGGTCGGATTTTGAGATCCGGAACGCGCTCTGGTCTTTAACCGGGGAAGCGACCGGGGTCAGGATCCTGATCCCGCTGGATAAAGGATTTCCGCTCCAGGGCGACGGTGCTTTTCTGTCTCCCGAAGTATTAAAGCACTTGGAAGCGACGCAGGAAGAGACTTCTCCGGTGGTACAGTTGAATTTCGATTCGGCGGGCAAGATCAGCGGAAATATCTGCTACTCGATGCCCCAAAGAAAGTCTGTGCAGGCAGTCAAAAGCCTTGAGGACTTCCCCGTTGTTTGGAAAAACCTTAAAGTGCTGGTCTCGGGACTTGAGAGTTTGACAGAGTGAAGAAGGGCGGGATGATATGCGGATAAGCAAAGAATCGATACCAAGAAAAACGGCCAGGGAAATGGTGATAAGGCAGAATCCCATAACTGCTGAAAAGCTTGCAGAAAGGTTGCGCGCGGCCATAAAAAGCTACGAAGCGGCCCCCGATGAGATGAAAGCTCAATTAGGCTTGTGGTTATTTGCGCAGAGGATGGCATTATTTTACATACGCAAAATGCTGGTCTATAAAAGCGATGGGTCGATCGATGCTGTATTCGCGCCGAAAATAAAGGTCGGCCCGGCAGTCTCAATCCAGTTGCTTGACGCGGCTAATGTCACAAGCGACGATCGGATCCTGCACCTTTTTTCAGGGGTCGGCTATTTCACGTTTTTTATCGCTTTGAACCGGCCGGCCATCCTTGATTGTGTCGATGCATTTACGCCGCGTGATTATAATTTACCAAGAACATTTCTAGAATGTTTTAATTGGATTTACCAGGATTTGCCCGGATCTCTCCATCCGACAATTACCCGGCCCAATTATTTATTGGCCGACGCTTCAAAATTGCCGAGATTATCCCGCGCATCAGGATTTCAAGCATCAAATTATAATAAAGTGTTCTTAACGCATCCTTTCGGAAGAGGGTATGACCGGATAAATGAATTAGAAGCATTTGTTTTATGGTTAAAGTCGCTGGATGCGGTAGGGAAGAGAAACAAGGCGACTTTTTCAACCTATTCCCTAGTTCCTTCGGAATGGATGGTAACGGTTGAGGAAATAAGAAGAAATGAGATTGGAAGCCTGGAGACGAGCATAAAAGACCTAAGGGCTGGACTTTCAGATTGCGGATATTATCAGGGTCGTTCTGAACTGCTCGCCCAAATGCCGGCGCCCAATGGATCGGGTATAGGTAGAAGGTTCTTCTCCCGATTGAGAAGGTTTTTGGAAAACAGGGAGATTATAGAAGTAGAAGATACTCATTCGTATGGACGTTCTATTTATATAACCCATCACACGGCATAACCACTAAGGGAGATCATTCATTTAGAGCTCTTTGCGTTGTCTGATCGTCGGTGTATAATTCTGGCAAGGTGAGAAACAATGAAAAACTCAGAGTGCATAATTAATTTCATAACCATCGGAGGCAAGGTCCAGAGTTGGAGAAAAAAGAAGGACCACTGGGAGCAGACCAGTTCAAGGGGTATTATCCGAAGGGCAACGGCCGAACAGGTCCTATCCCACATCCTGCCCGTGCTCGCTATAAAGAAGAAAAAAAGATACGTGACCTTGGAAGTCAAACGCATTAAAGACAAGAGATCATCGAAGAAAAAAAGGAAATAGCCCCACAGTAAGGCTTCCGAACTTCTTAAAGAAGACCTAATAAAACTTGTCAAATCAACTAATATTAACGATTTTTTACATTGAAATGCTTGATCTTGTAAGAGTATAATACAAAAGAACAACACGTAATTTACCATTGAGAAGCAACATTAGATATATGAATAATGGCAATAATAATTTATTTTCAGAAGCTTCATTTCCCATCATTGCGACAGCAATAGGATTCGCATGCGCTTTTGCTTATGAATTAGGCTATTGTACTTATTTTAATATTCCATTTCAATTTATTGAATTAACTATCCCGACAATTATATTATCATTATTGCTTGTTTTCGGCTCTTGCTTCCTCCTTTTGAATTTCTTTATTGTTCTAGGCAGTGCTATTCCAACAAATACAGTGTTTGGAAGAAACATCGTGATAACTATATTTTTATTGTTTTTCCCCTCCTATCTAATTTATATTTATGGTTTTCGTGATTGGATCGAGTATTTACCGGTTTCATCAATATTTATTACTTATATTATCATTTTATGGATTTGGCCTATATTAATTAATTTGGGAAAAAGAATATCATATGCAGAAAAACTTAGTATATCAGAAAACATAGACAGGTCTACGACAGATTTATGGGATATTATTCGTAGGCATCTTGGGGATAAAACCGAAATAATAATGATCTTGTTGTTTATCGTTTTGATGGCCTACTTTCGAGGTAGAGCAATGGCTAAAAATGATAAATATTATTATGTAATTGAAACGAAACCCGCTTTGGTTGTATTGCGAATATACAACAACAAAATCATTTGTGCCCCTTTAAATCAAAAAAATAAAACAATTAATAATCAATATATGATTGCGGAATTAGCAACAGTAAATATAAAAAAACCACTTATTATGAGTTATAAAAACGTTGGTCCTCTTACACTACAAAAGTAATGCCGACAGGCTCGGGACCAAAGGTAGTTTTCTAGGTGGGTATTTATAGCGAGCGGAGGCGCGAAGCGCCGGAGTCGAGCTAGCCCCAACGGAATGTGTTTCGAGCCTCCTGATGTAATTGGTCAAAAGTATACCCTTTCTAGATGATTTAATAAATTCGCTTGATCAATTTATGAGATAATATACGATAAATGGTAAAGATTAAATGCAGGACCTGCAAAAAGGTATTCTCCTTAAACAACACAAGAGCAAAATCGGCTAAATACTGCTCAAAGAAATGCTTTTTTGAAAGAAACGGAAAAAGAGTAAATAAGAATTGTTTGGTATGTGGCAAATTATTTTCAATAAAACCTAATGACGAAAAATTGAAACGAGGCAAATATTGCAGCAGAAAATGCGCCGATAAAGGGCGACATAAACAGCTAATTAAGGTCTGTCTGTCTTGTAAGAGAAGATTTATAGTTACTCCTCATTTAAGACATAGGAAATATTGTAGCTACGAATGTTATTGGAAATGCAAAAAAGTAATAAGAAAATGCAAAATATGTGGGAAGAGAATGGAGGTGTATGCGAGTGCCCTTAAAAACAATGCCGTGAAATATTGCAGTATGCGCTGTAGAAACAAAGGCATGAGGAAAAAGAGAATAACGAAAAAGTGCATGCAGTGTGGAAAAAGCTTCAAAGTTCTTGCGGCAAGGGTCAAGCTTTATAATATAGGAAAATATTGTAGTAGAAAATGTTACGAAAAGTCCTTGAAAAAAAGAATATTTTCAAAAGAATGGAGAAAGAGAATAAGCAAAACACAATCAGAAAGATATAAGGATAAAACGATCCATCCGAGCTGGTTGGGCGGCAAATCCTTTGAGCCATATGGACTAACGTTTAATCTGGAATTAAGGAATAAAATTAGGCAGAGAGATCACAACGCTTGCCAAGAGTGCGGGATAAGGCAGAACAAATTAAAGAGAAGGCTAACATGCCATCACATTGACTACTGTAAGCAGAATAACTTGCCTTCTAACCTAATCACACTTTGTGAAACTTGTCACGCAAAAACTAACTATAAGCGATCTTATTGGGAAAAGCATTTTCAAGCAATCCGCCGCCATATAAAATAGCCCCAAGGGGAATGCCTCGACTGCGCTCGGCATGAATCTCACGTCGCCCCTCGACAGGCTCGGGACTCCTTAAGGGGATATTTATACCGAGCGAGAGAGCGGCAGCGAGCGAGTCGAGGTATAGACCCAACGGGATATGTTTCGAACTCTTTTGCTAACATGATTGTTCATTGCGAATTATCGCCTATGATCAGGATATTTATTCGACATTTGTATAGCATAACAAATGTTGAAGTTGTATAATTCAAATATGAAAATAGTCTATTTAATCATTGGGAACCCAGCGATTACTTTTTTCCTCGGATTATTTATGGGCTCAGTGCTGTCGCGTTTAGCGCAACATTTAGTGGATTCGATCATCATTAAATATAGCCGCACAATGGAAATTAAAATAATTCAAATGGAAGAGTTTGCCCCAATGAATGTTTTAATTGATAGCGAAAGCAAAGCGTTTACTGTTAAATTTATAATAAGAAACAAGAAATATAAGAATACATGTGAGACAATTAAGTTTTCACTTAAGCCCAATAAACCAAATGAACATATACATCCTAGATATCTTGATGATGACTATGAAATAATCGAAGGAGTTCCTCAAGTATCGCCAGTTGGCAAATATGAAGTCAACGAAACTAAAGAATTTATATTAACGTGGATCTTATCCCCTGAAGATGTTAAGGCATCAAATCGAATCCGTCAATTCGATATAGAAATAACCGATTGTTTTGCTCATAGATATTGTGATACTAAAAAGGTTAGTATAACTAGTAAATCCCCAAATAATTAATTCGAAATTATCAAGTTTGGTAGCCCCAAGGGGAATCTCACGTCGTCGTCCCGATGAAATCGGGACTCCTCCTCAAGGGGGCTGCGCCCCCTTGACGGCCCGATAAATCGGGCCTGAACCCCCAAGAAGAAAAACTCCCGTTTTTCTTGCCATTTTCCGAAATTTCCTGCCCGTCCGGCAAGCGGTTAGCTATCTGAAATAATGATATAATAATTTAAAAGGTCATTTCTATGGAATTACCAAAACGTGTAAAAGACAAGATAAATAATTTCGCGAATAAATTGTCTGACCAAGGAATCGCCCCATGGCGCATAGCCTTTTACAACACTATCCCAGATAATATCTGGAACGAATGCAATGATATTGCAAGGGATATTGCAATTATGGAAGGACGCCTCAATCCTCAAGACAAGATTGATTCTGGTTCATTAGTTGATATCAGAGTTTACGATTTGGTTCCAATATTAAATACCTTATACAAGGATGATCCGATGAAAGAAAAGAGGTACAGAATTAAAAGTTATGATGTAATTGAGAAAAAAGGTATTTTATTAGATAAATACACGGATTATGGTAAACATTTAGATGAAGATGGCTTAATAGAATATCCTCAAGAGGCTTGTTTATATAGAGCACATCAAACAACTTATCCTCTACCATTTGGATTCCGAATAGGAGATTATCAAGCTCTTTTACATAGATATTTTAGGCGGGGTTGTTATCCACTAAATCATTACAATATTGATTTATTAAATGCATTACAAATATATATTGATGGAGATAGAAGTCGTAAAATCAAAGTTGCGCTAGAAGAAGACTATATTGCTATTCCTGCTTCATACGGCGAATATTTTGAGTTTGATTATTGGTACGGAGCTCATTATGACATGAAGGAAATTGATGACCCTAGTATGATTGGTTTGGCGGTCCATTTCAGTGATCCAAGTAAAATGATTGCTGGACAATATATGAATAGGACTGAATTTCTATGGAAATTCGCAGATGGGATCAAAACGCTTGAGATTGAAGAGCTTTACGCGATTGACGATATATTCAGAAGCTTGGAGCGTAACGGTATGTTTCTTACAAAATATCTTCATTTACAAAGGGATATAGTTAATCATAAATTCATTCATTATGATTGTGCGATAAAAGAATACGATGAGGATGCTTATATCAATAGATTGTCTACTCCCATCAACAAATATGGTCATAAAATTAATAAGAAAAAGATATTCCGAATTGATGGAGATATACCCATTAATAATTGCTTTGACATCATGCACTATTATTTTAGGAGCAATATGCATATCCCGGAATATTTCGGAGCCAGTATTGTTGATGAGAGATAAAGATGAGAGATAAATATGAGCATAAAAATACTTATTGATACGAATATAATCGATAAAGATAAAATAAGCCAATTGAATGGCGACAAACTTAATCAGTTACTCAAGAAGAGATCTTTAATCGTGTATGGCAACCCCACTTTATTGCAGGAGACATTTGATTTGTGGTTAGAAGGGGATAAGAAGAAGGCCAATGATTACTTGGAATATATTATTAGTATTAGCAATGGGCGGTGGTTTAGATCGTTAGATGAAATTACTAAGTTGGAGTTGGAAGGCCATAGTATGGGTAGACATTATTACTTTATGACAGAAAAAGAGACGAATAATATTAAAGAAAGAATTAAGGATCTGATATTAGTCGGCAATATATTGAAAGAAGATGAGGAATGGCTGCGGTCAGAACACATAAAATCTTCTGATCGTAAAGAAAAGCTAAAATCTTCATGCGTAGGTATGCGCAACAATATATCGAAAATAATAAAAGAAAAGAGATTGAAATATCCTGGCGCAGAAAAAATTAATGAGATGTTCACTCCTTTCTGTAATAGTCATATCGATTCATTTGCAGAAAATGAAATAATGGAAAAAATGGAAACCGCTTATAAAAGGCAGACATTGTTTGACAAATGGAAAGCCAATAAAAGCTCATACCCTTTTTTTACGTTATGGGTTAAAGCGGCATTATATATTGCTTATCATGCCTTGATGAAGCCCAACGCGTCTATTGACCCAAACGCAAGCGAAGATATAACGCATTTAACATTTATGAATACTTTGGATGTATTTGTTTCAGATGACACAAAGTTTCAGAAGGACGGTTTCCATCAATTATATGGGGATAGTAAAGCATTTTGGACTTTTGAAGACTTGAAGGCGTGTATTTCAAATGGCTAACTATGCTATTTTATAATATCGGCTACCGAAACATTTATTGCCTTTGTAATTCTTTCACCATCTCAAAAGCGAAGCGTTCTAATGTTCAAATGCTATATTTTTTACCGGCTCTGGCGGTAAAAAATAGCTCTAACAGTAAGGTTTCCGAACTTCTTATAAAAAAGACTAATAAAACTGATTAAATCGGAAAATCTTTGTTTTATTGACATTGAAATACTTAATATTGTGGGAGTATAATGCCAACAAAGGGAGGTGAATGTAGTGAAGAATGTTATTTTTACAATAATTGTTCTGATATTCCTAACGACCATTGCTTTTGCTGAAGTAGGTAAATATCAATTAGTTGCAGGTGATAAAGGGGCGGTTTATAAAATTAATACAGAATCGGGTGATGTTTGGTGTTTATTGACTATGACATATAAAGTTGTAAAGACGGGAGAAACAAAAATTGTCACAAAATGGGTCGAAGTTCCAGGCGAAACGATAATGCCAAAAGGATTGGAAGAAAAAGAATAAAAATAGGCCCACGGGGAATCTCACGTCATTGCTACACTTATCTTTTCCCGTTCGCTTCCAAGTAATTTATAGCGACCGGAGGTGCGGGACATCCTTCATATAATTGAGATATTTTCCGCCACCATCTTTGGGTGTCAATGGTGAGAAGAATATCAGACGATCAAATTACCTGCCTGCCCATGCCTACCGGCAGGCAGGTAATCTGACATCTCTTGCAGCCGGTTGCCGCAGGACATTTAGTTTAATCCCGCCCAAACAAAATCACTTTAACTAATCTTTGGCGCGATTGAGGACGGCCAGCCGGCTCACTTACGAAAAGCTGTTGACACTGTAGTCATAGTTGACTACAATTGTAGTCAAGGTGGATAGCGATGGAAATAGTTGAGATCACCAGGTCAAAGTTAAGGAAAGAACTCCTCCGCCACTTTTTTTCGCGTCCCGGAGAACGTTTCTATTTGAGAGAGCTGGAAAGGACACTCGGTCTGTCAGTCGCCAACATACGTCGGGAGCTGAAAAAACTTGAGGCGATGGGGTTATTCACTTCGCAGAAAATGGGGAACCTGACTTATTTTTCTTTAAATAAGAAGTGCCCGCTTTACCATGAGATCAGAAGTATTGTTTTAAAAACCGCCGCCTTTGGTGATGTCATTAAAGATAACCTGAAGGACATAAAAGGCGTAAAGTACGCTTTTGTTTACGGCTCCTTTGCCAAAGGGGAAGAGATCGCATCTTCCGATATAGATTTGATGGTTATTGGAGATTTTAACCGGGGGGCGCTGACATCGAAGCTATATAAAATAGAAAAAGCTATAGGCAGGCAGGTCAATCTACTCTCTTATTCATTAAAAGAAACGGCTGACAGGATAAAGAAGAAGAATACTTTTATGGTTAATGTGCTGAAGGGAAAGAAAATAATGATCGTTGGGGATGAGCATGAATTACAAAGAACTGGAAAAGGATAATTTAATAATCGCCTATAAGGCGCCGCCGGAACAGATCGAGAAAGAGCTAAAGCTTGCGGCCAGGGATATAAGAGTTGCCCGGAAAACGCTGGATGAAGATAATGATTGGGCTTTTTCGATCGCTTATAATGCCATTCTTCAGGCGGGCAGGGCGCTGATGTTTTCGAAAGGCTATCGTCCGCGGGGAATGGAGCAGCATAAAACGGCTTTGCGCTTTATTGAGATAACGCTGGGTAAGTCATATCAAGAAAAGGTTCGCTTTATAGACACAATGAGGATAAACCGGCATCGCGTGATGTATGATGAACCAGAGCTGATATCTAAATCCGAAGCGGAATACGCAGTCCAGATCGCCAGAGAATTTGTTGAATTGGTGAAAGATCAACTGGTAAAATAGTTCTTCAATGTCGAGCTATAGCCCCAACGGGAATCTCACGTCGTCGTCCCGATGAAATCGGGACTCCTCCTCAAGGGGGCTGCGCCCCCTCGACGGTCCGATTTGCATCGGACCTGAACCCCCAGAAGAAAGACTGCCGTTCTCTTCCCAAGTTGTCAGCAAACTAATAGAAGTACTCAAATAGAGAAGTGGTAGCCCCAACGGGGGTCGAACCCGTGTTTTAGCCTTGAGAGGGCCACGTCCTAACCGCTAGACGATGGGGCCACGTCAGAATATCAGATTATCAGAATATCAGATTATCAGAGGGAATTCAATCTCGCCTCGTTATATTCGACCGAAAAACTTTTTCCACTCGGAGTCGATGGTTTGTATTCGCCGGATGTGGTGGGGATCAAATTTGGGTGAAGAAGGAGAGGGCTGCAGGCCTCCCGCAACTTCAGCCGCAAGTTTAAAATCATATTTTATCTTTTGATATTGACCCGAGAAAATAGATTCGTCGGAAGGGTAAAGACCCATTGGAAGCGCCAGACTGATGATCTCCTGCCCGCTCAATTCTTTTAGAGTTTGATATGACCTGGCTAGAGAATATCGGGCCTGTTTTTCACTGATGTCGCTTAAACGATCATGCCAGTAGGTATGAGAAGCCACTTCCATTCCCCAGGCCGTGAGCTGGCGGAGTTTCTTTTCTCGATACTCCGGCTGGCCGAAAAGGTTGCGGTCCGGATTGTTAGTGCCGATCACTATGAAAAAAGTGGCCCGCATCGGCCAATCCCCCCGATGTTTCTCGTGAAAGATCTTTATAATGTCAACCGCACAGTCGGGATCGATCCTTCCATCCGGCAGATAACGGAACTGACTTGAAGATGAGTCGTCAAAGGTTAGAACTACCGGGATCTTGCCTTCGGGCAAATCGTTGAAGTTAGTGAGCATATCCCTTAGATTCATGGGATAGTATTTATGTTCATATAACCACTCAAGGTCTTTTTTGAAATTTTCCGGAGTCCTGGTCCAGCGACTTTCTGGCCGATCGATCAGGTGATACTCTAAAACCGGAAAATTTTTGAAGCTCAGAGCTTTTATCGTTTGGGTTTGTTCTGAGCACCCCAAAATGAGCATTAACAAAACGGAAAGGCCGAAGGAAACCGTCCCGATCAGATCGGGATTCAGTCGCTGGTTTCCGATGCCGAAAGTCATCTTGCTCCCCTTAAAAACGGCTGGCAATTCTTGCGGACTTTTTGGTTTTTGACCGGCCCCTTTTTATTGACCTTTACGATGACAAGTTCTATCGGGTGATCGATATCATCATACCATTCGCCTTTATTGCGCAAAATATCCACCTTCCAGTACTTCTTCCCTTTGTAATATTTAGCGCCCGATCCGCCAAAAGTATCGGCGACTTCAAATTTGGTGGTTTTAAACAGCTGCGGGATCATGACGATGCTTCCGCCGGGAAGAAAGTTCAGAGCCACAAAGTTGCCCAGCCGCTTTCCGTTTTTTGAGACCCTTTTATAGCGGCCGATATCGCTCCACTTGTGGGCATAATAAGTGCTAGCCAGAACCTTAGTTTTGGAAACGGATGCGGTTGGCAGAAGAAAAACCGCAATAAAGAGAATAATTAAGATTTTTAAATGAATTTTCATTTAGGGGCGGACCATGTCCGATAAGATCTCTTCCACGGTCTGCAAATTTGATTTTATCCCAAAATAGGCGGCATTTGCAGCTTTGTATTCAAAATACCTTTTATTAAAGCAGTAGAGATCCCAGGGATGCAGCCGGCGGCCGGTGATAAAAGCCAGAAAACGCGCCAGCGAAAGCGAAATCGGAATTTGAAAATAAACTCTCTGATTAAAGAATTCGCAGGTTCTTCTGATAAATTCACCCGCGGTTATAGGGGTATTTCCCAGAACATATTCTTTTGCTTTGACCTCGTTTTCCAGCAGATGCTTCACGACCAGAGCCAGGTCACGGGCGTGAATAAAATGAAAGCTGGCGTCCGCGGTGAAAAACCGTATCAGCCACAGCCAGTTTCGCATTGCCAGGATGCCGGCGGAAGCGTGGGAATAGGGATGCTTGGCGTCGCCGCCCAGGACCCAGGTGGGAAAAAGCGTCACGACACGGGGATAAATTTTTAGCTCGGGCAGTTTCTTGTAGATCTGGTATTTACTGCGGATATAGTTGGTGCCGATGGTTTCCGCTTCTTTCAGCGGTTGATTATCGGAACCGAGAATACTGGCGGTTGAAAAGTAAACGACTTTCTGACAACTTTCCGGATTTAAAAGATTAAAGAGATTCAAAGAGTAATCCAGGTTCCCTTCATGGCCTCCCCAGTCCGCCGCCAGATGGATGACGTAATCCACCTCTTTGAGAAGATCGGCATGTTTTTCGATGTTTTTTAGATCATCTTTGATGATCGCCACGTTCGGGAAGGCTTCCGGATCGAATTTTAGTTTATCCGGATCTCTGACTAAAAGATAAAGCTGATAATCAGGGTTTGAGGAAAGGATATCAAATAAATAATGGCCGACGCATCCGCTCGCGCCGGTAACAAAGATCTTTTTCATCCAAACAGTTCTTGCTCGATCAAACTGCAGAGAATGTGGCCAATGGTGATGTGGCTTTCCTGGATCCGGGGAGTGATTTTGCAGGGAACAATAATGGAAATATCCACTACTTCTCCAATTCTGCCGCCGTCACAGCCCAGAAGGCCGATAGTTTTGCAGCCCAGCTCTTTGGCTTTTTCTATCCCTTCCAGCACATTGCGCGAGTTGCCGGAAGTCGAGATCCCGAAAGCAATATCGCCGGATTTAGCCAGGCCCTCGACCTGCTTGGCAAAAACAACTTCAAACCCATAATCGTTTGAAAGGGAAGTGAGGATCGAGGTATCGGTCGAGAGAGCGATGGCGGGAAGGGACCGGCGGTCTTTGCGGTAGCGGCCGATCAGCTCCGCCGCCAGGTGCTGGGCATCCGCGGCCGAACCCCCGTTGCCGAAAAATAAAATTTTATTGCCCGCCTTTATAGCTTCGATCATGATCTTGGCCGCCTGCTCGATTTGCGGCGCCAGCGATCTGGCCACCAGATTTTTAATTTCGACGCTTTCCTTGAGTTCGGCCCTTATCCGGTCTTGCATGATTATTCCTCCTTTTTCTTCAAAAGCACGACCTGCGTGCTCCGCTCGCGCTCAGAAAGCTGCATCCGGATGAGCCGCACATTCCTTCCCAGCTCCGGGATGAGAATATATTCCAGGGCGTTCACCCGTCTCCGGGTTTCAATAATTTGCGTTGCAATGAGCCGCAGAGCCTTGCTGGCCGCCGCCAGATCGACTAACGCGGGTAAAGCTTGGGTAAACCCGCTCAAGGCTTCGCCAAATTCAACCGTTGCCAGCAGCGGGGCATAAGAAGGCTTTGCCCCTAAACTTAGTTGATAAGCGGGGATCTTGATTCCCATGATATTTTTAGTCGAAGTTTCAACCGCGGCTTCTCCCCTTTTTAAAAACTCTTCTTCAAAAGACTGGGGGTGGGAAAGGGCGGATGACATAACCGATTTTGAAAAAATATGCACCAGATCCGGCTCCAGCTTTTCATGCAGAGCCAGATAAGCGTTTTTAATCGAAAAAAATCTCTGCACCAGGCCGTCCAGCTTGTCCTTTAATAATTTGTGGCCCCGGCGCGCCAGCTCCAATCTCCGGCGCAGGCGCAGGAGCTCCATTCGCGTCGGGTTAACCCTGATTCGCATATTTTTCTATGATCTCATCCTTGATGCGCTTCAGTTCTTCCCGGGGCAAAAGAGCTAACAGCTCCCAGGAGAGTTTGAGCGTTTCTCCGATCGAGCGGTTTTCGTCTTCGCCCTGCCGGATGAAGCGGCCTTCGAATTGTTCGGCGAATTTAAGATAAATTTTGTCCAGGTCGGAGAGAGCGGCTTCACCCAGAATGACCGCGAGCTCCCGGACCTCCCTTCCGCGCGCGTAGGCGGCAAAAAGCTGATTGGCGACTCCGGCGTGGTCTTCCCTGGTTTTTCCTTCTCCTATGGCTTTATCCCTTAGCCTTGAAAGGGAGGGGAGGGGATCGACCGGCGGATAAATTCCCTTTCGCTCCAGATCTCTCCCTAAAATGATCTGTCCCTCGGTGATGTAGCCGGTCAGATCCGGAATGGGATGGGTTTTGTCATCGTCGGGCATGGTCAGGATCGGAATAAGCGTGATCGATCCGGCTTTGCCTTTGATCCGGCCGGCGCGCTCATACAATGTAGCCAGATCGGTATATAAATAACCGGGATAGCCTCGTCGGCCGGGGATTTCTTTCCGGGCCGCGGAAACTTCTCTAAGGGCTTCGCAGTAATTGGTCATATCGGTCAAGATGACCAGAACCTGCATGGAGAGGTCAAAGGCCAGGTATTCAGCGGCGGTGAGCGCCAGCCGCGGGGTGGCAATTCGCTCGATCGCCGGGTCAGAAGCCAGATTGATGAAAAGGGTTGAATTTTCAATGGCTCCGGTTTTTCTGAAATTGTCGATAAAGAATTCCGCTTCTTCGTAAGTAATTCCCAGCGCCCCGAAAACAACCGCGAACCTTTCTTCTTTTTTCAAAACCCGGGCCTGCCGGGCGACCTGCGCCGCCAGGCGGGAATGGGGAAGGCCGGCGCCCGAGAAGAAGGGCAGCTTCTGCCCGCGGGACAAAGTGTTCAGCCCGTCGATGGTTGAGATCCCGGTCTGGATAAAATCATCGGGATAATCCCGGGCATAGGGATTGATGGGATAGCCGTTCACGTCCAATTTTTTTTGCGGGAGGACCGGAGGAGCGCCATCGATCGGCTTTCCCAGTCCCGAAAAAATTCTGCCGACGATATCGGGAGAAACCGCCAGCTCCAAACCCCTTCCGCGGAAGCGGAACTTAACCGTTGAAATATCCAGCCCTTCGGTCCCTTCAAAGACCTGGATCAGCGCTTTATCCTCTTCGACTTCCAGCACTTTCCCGAAACGGACTTCGCCCGATTTTAATTCGACTTCGACCAGCTCGTCATAAGCCACACCGGATACCCCTTCCACCAGAACCAGCGGGCCGGCAATTTCAGCAATTTTAACCATGGATGGTTTTGCCCCTTAAGCTGCCAATTTGATCTTTGATCTCCATTTGAATGAGCGGTATTTCCCTTTCGTCTTCAATAAAACGAGCCCGCGCGATCTTTTCTATCACGCTGATCTTCTTGATCTCATCCATCAGGATCCCTTCTTCTACGGCCTGCAGGGCCAGATCATTGAGCAGCAGCAGGGATTTTAGAATTTGGAATTGCTTGCTCAAACTTGAATACTGGTCGATCGGATCAAAGGCGCTTTGATATAAAAAATCTTCCCGGATCAATTTTGAGATGAAAAGCACCAGCTGTTCTTTTTGAGATAAAGATTCGATTCCGATCAGCCGGACGATCTCTTCCAGTTCGGCTTCTTCCGCTAAAAGCTTAAGGGCTTTTTCCCGCAGAGCCAGGAATTCGCCGGAGATCTCTTTTGCGAAGTAACCTTTCAAATTGTCAACATAGAGAGAATAGGAAAGCAGCCAGTTGATGGCCGGGAAATGCCGCTTGTGCGCCAGATTGTCATCCAGGCCCCAGAAAACTTTGGTGACGCGCAGGGTATTTTGCACGACCGGCTCAGATAAGTCTCCGCCGGGAGGCGAGACCGATCCGATGATGGTCAGCGAACCGTGACGCTGGGGGGTCCCTTTGCATTTTCCGAAACCGGCCCTCTCATAAAAATCGGCCAATCTGGATCCGAGATAAGCCGGGTAGCCTTCTTCGCCCGGCATTTCTTCGAGGCGGCCGGACATCTCTCTCAGCGCTTCGGCCCAGCGGGAAGTGGAGTCGGCCATCAGGGCAACCTGGTAGCCCATATCGCGGAAATATTCGGCGATGGCCGCCCCGGTGTAAACGGAGGCTTCCCGGGCGGCGATCGGCATGTTGGAAGTATTGGCAATTAAAATGGTTCGCTCCAGCAGCGGCCGGCCCGATTTAGGATCCTTCAGCTCCGGGAATTCGATCAGGACATCGGTCATCTCGTTGCCCCGTTCGCCGCAGCCAACGAAGACGATAATGTCGGCATCGGCCCACTTTGCCAGCTGATGCTGGATCACGGTTTTTCCGGCGCCAAACGGTCCCGGGACGCAGGCGGTCCCCCCTTTTCCGATGGGAAAGAAAGTGTCAATGATCCGTTGACCGGTAACGAGCGGGATCTTTACCGGAGATTTTTCGGCCAGCAATCGGCGTTTTCTTACCGGCCACTTTTGCAGCAGGTTGATCTTTTGGCCGGAAATAACCGCGACCGTTTCTTCGATGCGGAAGCTTCCCGCCTTGATTTCTTCAATAACTCCGGAGACTCCCGGAGGAACCATGATCTTATGAACAACCAGCGGTGTTTCATCGACCGTTCCCAGAACATCTCCTTCTTCCACGGGGTCGCCGGATTTGACCAGGGGCTTGAATTCCCACTTTTTCTCCCTCGAAAGGGCGGGGATGTCGATGCCGCGGGAGATGAAAGCACCGGTTTTTTCCATGATGCGGTCAAGCGGCCGCTGGATGCCGTCAAAAATAGAGCTGACCAACCCGGGGCCAAGTTCAACCGAGAGGGGAGCAAAAGTCGATAAAACCGGATCGCCGACTTTGAGCCCTGCCGTTTCCTCGTAAACCTGTATCGAAGCTAAATCACCGCGGAGTTCGATGATCTCGCCGAATAATTTTTTTTCGCCGACATGCACCAGGTCACCCTTGCGGGCATTTTCAATTTTCGCGACGACCAGCGGGCCGGCGACTTTCTTAATCATATTTTTGCGGCTCCGGTAGCTTTTTTAATCAAGTTTTCCAGTCTTTCTTTAAAAAATCCGATCGACCCGCGGTGATCGGGGAGGGAAACGATATTTGCCCCCTCCTTTTCGGCCGCTTCAATTTCTTTCTGCATTTCTATGGCTAAACTTTCCGTTATAAAAATGATGGCGTGTTCACCGCCGCTGATAAATTCTCCCAGCATTTTGCAGCCATGGCTTTCCGATTCGCAAGCGGCCACATCGATGCCGGCGGCCGCAAGGGGGGTTACCAGATGTTTTGGGCCGAGAAGTGCGATTTTAGACATAGGACAGTCGCAGCCTCTCTTTTATGGCTTCGGTTTTGACCTGCATGCGCTTACCGGTCAGTATCAATCTTAAGATTTTATTCTCAATTTCTTTGGCATACATAAATCCAATCAGCGGTTCGATCCCAAAGGCTTTAAACTTTGCCTTTTTCAGGATTTCCATCAGGTGATTGTCGATCTCCCTCTCCAGCGCAAAGAGACTGCCGGATTTCTTGAAATGATCAAGGCCCCGGTTCACCGCCCGATGATAATCGGTATAGCAATATTGGTTTTGGACCGCTTCGAAATCGATTTTGCCGGCGGCAAGATCCAGCTTGAGCCGGTTTAAAATGGTAAAGCCGCGGGCATAGCTGCAAAAGAGCGGGACGCCGTATTTTTCAGCCGCAGCGTTGAGCAATTTTAGATAATCGTTCAGCGGCAATTCCGGATCATACTTCTTCCACATGACCGAAAGAATTTCGTTTCCCGGAGCCAGGGATTCAAGCAGCTCTCTGACCCATTGCATCTCGTTTTTAAGCAGGGCTTCGAAATCAAAAGGATGCTCCAGGCGATCGATTTTTTCTGCAAAGGCCGGCGTTTCGCGCAAAACCAGAAAAGCGGCCTCAAAATCTTTGGCGTCCGCCATCCGGATGATCTTGCTTTCATCCAGCATGTGCGCTTCCAGCGCGCGAACTCTTCCTACGGCATAGGCGAATAAATCAGCCATATAAAAACTTTGCCACCTCGATTTCTTTGTTTTCGCGAGTTTCCGGAGGCAGACCGGCAAAGACCTCTTCCAGAAGTTTATGCTTTTCTTCGAGCAATCTCTTTTTGGCAGCCAGCCGGGCGGGAACTAAAATCGCTTTCTTCTCAGCTTCCGCGTTATTTTTCGCCTCTTCCAGGATTTGCTGTCGGAGCAGCTCAATTTTTATTCCGGTTTCCGCTTCAATTCCGGCAACTTCCTGATCGGCGGATTTTTTAATTTTTTCGGCCTCGGTTCGGGCCTCAGCGACGATTCGGTTTTCGATTTCCGCAATGCCCATTAAACCTTAATGCCGGAAACCAATAAAATCGTTGCCAGCAACCCAAGCACCGCGTAGGTTTCGACCATGGCGGGAAGAATGATGGCTTTTCCGGTCTCTTCCGGTCGTTTTGCTATCAGATGGATGCCGGCCGCCGAAGCCCGGCCCTGATAATAGCCGGAGATTAAACCAACCACTCCGACCGGAAGACCGGCGAACAGGAGCTGAATTCCGGTATTGACGGAGATCGGAATGCCGCCGCCGAGAAGATTAACCTTTAGCATGATGTAAAAAGCCCCCAGGAATCCGTAAAAGCCCTGCGTCCCCGGCAGGGCGATCATCACCAGGAGCCGGCCGAATTTATCCGGGTCCTCGGTCAGTACCCCTGCGGCGGCTTCAGCCGCCACCGCGATCCCCCAGGACGATCCGGCAGCCGCAAGAAAGGCCGCCAAAGCTGCTCCTCCAACTGCAAGTCCTAATCCAATATCCATAATTTTTCCTCCTTGTCCCGAGTCTGTTTCATTTTATGATAACATACTTAGTTTCGCGGCGGAAGGGTTTAAACTCCCTTCCCCCGTTCCCATAAAACTTTCCGAAGAATTCTACCAGCTGCAGGCGGGTCGAATGGATAAAAGCGCCGAGGACCGAAACCACCAGATTGAAAACATGCCCGAAAAAAAGAATTGCAATCATGAACAAATAACCGAGGATAGGAACACTGTTTTTGGTCAGACCGGCAATAATGTTAACCACCATTCCAATGATGGAGGTGGTCATCATCAAAGCCAGCAATCGCGAGTAAGAAAGAGTGTCCCCCAGATAGCCGGTGGTCCGATAAAGGCTTAAAACCCCAAAAATTGCCTTTTTAAAAATCCCTGGTTCGCGGCGCCCCTGGCTAAGCACCAATAAAATTGCTCCCGCGATTGAAAGTTTTCCAAAGAACCCGGCCAGCGGAGAATTTAAACCGGCGGCCGCGACCAAAAGGACCAGACAGGTTAAAAAATAAATCCAAAGACCGTCATCCAGAATCGCATCCAGATAAGCTCGATTTTTCATTTTCCAGTACATCGCAAGACTTACGCCATAAAGGTTCTGGATTACTCCCAGGAAAAGTGAAAGGATAAGAACGTTGAGCGGATTCTTGACCGGATCGATAACCTGCAGCCGCTTTAGTATATCGCTTAACGCCGGCGGAAGCTGGTTTAAATCGATACCGAAGTAACTCCCGGTGGCGATCCCCGCAAAAATGGTGGCGATCCCCCCCCAGAAGAGGAGAAGCAGCAATTTTTTCCCGCCTTCCGAAAGGGTAAGCCTGCGCAGATAATAATATGAAAGCAGGGAAAGAATTGCTCCGTAACCGACATCGGAGAGGCACATGGCAAAGAAGAGGAGATAAAAAAAAGAAAGGGGAGCGGTCGGATCGATCTCGTTTTGCGCCGGCAGGCCGAAAATGCGGGTGATCAATTCAAACGGATAGAAAATTTTTGGATTTTCTACCAGCGTGGGCGGGATTTCATTTGCCGCAGGTTCAATCGGCCGGACTTCGACCAAAGGAGTGATTTTTTGAAGCTCCCTTCCCAGTTTATTAAATTTCTTTTGCGGGACCCAGCCGGTCAAGACAAAAGTTTTTTCAGTATGCGCCAGTTTTTCCCGTGCGAGCATTTTAAGGTTTTGCTGGAAAAGATGATCGTAAATATAAGCCAGGTTAGCCTGGTTTTTAACCTGGGATTTAATCTCCTGCAATAAGTTTTTGCTTTCGGCCCGAGCCTGCCGGAGCAGCTGCTCAAGATAGCGGATTTCTTCTGCCGGGGTTCTGGCGGTGGCGGCCAAAGAGACTTTTTCAAAATTGGTTTTGGAAAGGAAGTCAAAAAACACTTTTGATTCATCCGTCAGATAAAAAATCAGGAGAAAGGATTTTTCTTTGGCCGAATCAACGATTTTTGCCTCTACCGCCGGAGAAAACTTTTCCAGCTTGCGCTTAAAGGCTGCCAGCTCTTTGGTTTTGCAGGTTCCGGCTACGACGCAGATTTTGGAGGAACAGACCAGCTGGTCAAGCCTGACCTTTAATCCGCGCCAGGGATAAAGCGCTTCCAGATCGGACCGGAGAGTGTTCTCGAGATTTTTTAAGTTGGCAAGCTCTGCTTCATGGGCTTTTATTTTTGCAATTAGATTCCGCCAGTCAAACTCCCTTTCCATTTGCACCAGCATCTCTTCGGTTACTGCTTCCTTGGGAGGAGCAAAGGTTTCGATAAAGCTTTTTTTCTTTCCCGAAAAAGATTCCAGCAGACGGATGGTGGATTCAAGGTCCGCCAGCTCCAATTCACGGCCCGGCTCAGTTGCGGGCGCCTTTTGCCCGTTAGAGGGAAGGGCGGCGATCTCAAGCATTTCACTTTTTTGAAAGTAGGCAAGGACTTCGTTTTGGATTTGAATGTGGCCCAGAACCGCCACTTTTTGCATTGCGGCTACCGGCATAATTTGCGCGCCTCATTTAATTTGGGGAGGATTTTTTTCACCAGCGATTCTATTTCCAATCGGTTTTCATCTTCAATTTTTTGTTTTTCAATCCCGGCTTCATTCCTGGTTTTTTCTATCAGTCCCTCGGCTTCGGATCGGGCGGCTTTTTCAGCTTCAGAAAGCGCATGTTCGGCTTGCTTTTGGGCGTGGGAGATGCTTTTAAACTTAGTTTTTTTGGCTTCTTCGATGATTTTTTCTGCTTTTTTTTCGATAGCTTTTAAGTTTTTTAGGATTTCTTCTACCATCTGAGCGCAGAAATTCTAACACGCGGTGGATATTTATGCAAGAATCGAGTAAAATAAAAACCTATGAAAAGCTGGCACCAACTTGCGGCGGAAGCAGCTGCTCTGCTGCTCGCGACGGATCTTGAAAAAGGCTTGAGCGAAGATGAAGCGCGAAAGAGGATGCAAGAATACGGGCCCAACCAGCTGCGAGAAAAAAGAACCGCCCCCATCTGGGTAGTTTTTTTCGAACAGTTCAAAGACTTGATGATCGTGGTGCTGTTGATCGCCGCTTTGATAGCGGGCCTGATTGGCGAGCTCAGCGATACCGTAGTGATCCTGGTGATTGTGTTTTTGAATGCGATTCTGGGTACCACCCAGCAATACCGGGCCGAACGCGCCATCATAGCTCTGAGAAAATTAACCGTTCCTTTAGCAACGGTGGTGAGGGGCGGGGAGCTCAAAAAGATTGATTCAACCAGTCTGGTCCCGGGAGATATTATCCTGTTGGAAGCCGGAGCTTATATTCCGGCAGATATAAGAATTGTCGATGCTCCTAATTTGAAGGTTGATGAGTCAGCGCTTACCGGCGAGTCAATTCCGGTTGAGAAAATACCCGAAGTTATCCCGGAAGACAATGTTGCTATTGCCGATCAGGCGAATATTGCATTCGCCGGAACCATGGCTACTTATGGAAGAGGCAAAGGGGTGGTGGTGGAAACGGGGATGAAAACCCAGGTAGGAAAGATTGCTGAGATGATCGAAGAGGAAGAGGAGGGGGCAACCCCGCTTCAAATCCGTTTTGCAGAACTGGGCAAATGGTTGGCCGGCATCGCACTTTCTGTGAGTTTGGTGATTTTTATTGCCGGCTTTCTTCGAAGCGAAGAAGTTATTAATTTATTTTTAACTTCGGTCTCACTGGCAGTGGCGGCCATACCGGAAGGCTTGCCCGCAGTCATTACCATCTCTTTGGCTATGGGCGCCTATCGGATGGTGAAGAAAAAAGCGGTTATCCGAAAACTGCCGGCAGTTGAAACTCTGGGCAGTACTACGGTAATTTGTTCGGATAAAACCGGGACCCTGACCCAAAATGTAATGACGGTGCAGAGCGTTTTCACTTTGAATGAAGGAGAGCGAAGCAGATTGTTGACGGCCGCGGCGCTTTGCAATGATGCGACGGCAAAGATCGGAGATCCTACCGAGAAAGCCCTGGTGGTTGCGGCAGAAGCCGAGAACTTAAGAAAAACGGATTTGGAGCGAAAGTATCCGCGGCTTTCCGAAATCCCCTTTGACTCGGTCCGTAAGATGATGACGACTTTCCATAAAAATCCTGAAGGAGGTTTCATCGCTTTTTCCAAAGGGGCGCTTGAGATAATTCTGGATAGAACCAAGCTTTCGGATCCAGATCGGAAAAAAATCTTGGATGAGAATGAAAGGCTGGTTTCTGCCGGCCAAAGAGTTTTGGGAATAACTTATCGGAACTTTTCAGAAAGGCCGGCTAAACTTGAGGAGAAAGATTTCACTTTTCTCGGGATGATGGCGATGTCGGATCCTCCCCGACCGGAAGTATTTGAAGCGGTCAAACTCTGCAAGCAAGCCAAGATTCGGCCGATCATGATCACCGGGGATCACAAACTGACGGCGCTGGCGATCGCCAGGGAGCTGGGGATCGCTCATGCTGAATCAGAGGTCCTTACCGGTGAGGACCTGGAGAAAATCAGTATTGAGCAACTAAAGCTCAAGGTGAAAACGGTTACTGTTTTTGCGCGGGTTTCGCCGGAACATAAGTTAAAAATTATTGATGCCTTGAAAGCAAATGGAGAAATCGTAGCCATGACCGGTGATGGGGTGAATGATGCGCCCGCGCTTAAAAAAGCCGATATAGGGGTAGCGATGGGCCTATCCGGCACCGATGTGGCGCGTGAAGCTTCGGATATGGTGTTGACCGATGATAACTTTGCCACCATGGTGGGGGCGGTGGAGGAGGGGCGGGGTATTTATGACAACATTAGAAAATTTATCCGGTATATGCTTTCGACCAATTCCGGTGAAGTGCTGACGATGTTTTTTTCGATGGTCTTCCGTCTGCCTTTGCCGCTGCTTCCGATTCATCTGCTTTGGGTAAATTTGGTCACAGACGGGTTGCCCGCGGTCGCTCTCTCCGCCGAACCGATCGAAAAGGGGATCATGGAGAAGGCCCCGCGCGATCCGAACGAAAGTATTTTAGCGGGTGGACTTATCTACAGCGTGGCAGGCATTGGAGCTCTGATGGCAGTTGGAACTTTATACCTGTTTAATTTGAATTTAACCAATGGCGGGATCGTAAAAGCCAGAACCGTCGCTTTTACCGTTCTTTCTCTGCTGCAGATGGCGCACGTTTTAAACTGCCGCTCGCTGGATAAATCAATTTTTAAGATCGGATTATTTTCAAATCTATATCTATCTCTGGCAATAGCCTCTACCTTGCTTTTGCAGGCTGCGGTTGTTTACGTCCCCTTCCTGCAAGCCGTGTTCCGCACCGTTCCGTTGAATTTTACCGATTGGCTCCTTATTCTGGGAGTTTCTTTGTCTCCCATCCTGGTGGTTGAGATTCGAAAATGGTTTTTTCTAGCCAGGATCCGGTAAAAAGGTTCATTTTTACCTATAGCGCCAGATGCCCGGAGGGTTTGATTTGCAAATGATAAATGTGATATAATATTATCCCGTAATGCTCATATTCCTTCTGACCTTTCTGATTGCATTAGTTTTGACCATTTTGCTCACCCCGATGGTTCGCACTTTTGCCCCTAAAATCGGCGCGGTTGACAGACCGGCGGAGAGAAAAATTCACACTTCCAATATTCCCCGTACGGGAGGGATCGCAATTTATTTTGGCTTTCTGGCAGCGCTGCTTTTTGGTTTGCTTCTTTCCGGGGTGAGCGGTGTTATAATAAATCTGCGGCCGATCCTGGGAATTGCCCTGGGAGGATCGATAGTTCTTGTAATCGGATTGCTGGATGATATCCGCGGTTTGCCGGCCTGGGTAAAGCTTTTTGGGCAAACTTTGGGAGCGGTGGCGGCTATTTATTTTGGAGTGGAGATCAGTTTTATTTCTAATCCTTTTAACGGCCTGCTCCCGCTGGGTTACGCGGTTATTCCTCTAACTTTGCTTTGGGTGGTGGGGATGACCAATGCAGTAAATTTAATCGATGGACTGGATGGGTTGGCGGCAGGGGTGACCGCCATTTCGGCGGCGACCCTGTTCTTGGTTGCGCTGCGCACCCATCAACTGGGAGCGGCGCTGCTGATGCTGGCGCTGTCGGGATCGGCACTGGGATTTTTGCGCTACAATTTCTTTCCCGCCTCAATATTTTTGGGAGATTCGGGAAGCTATTTTTTAGGTTTTGTTTTAGCGACCGCTTCCATTGTAGGAGTTTTTAAAACCACTTTGGTGGTGGCGCTGATTATTCCCTTGCTAATACTTGGGGTTCCCATTTTTGATACCGTCTTTGCCATCCTGAGGAGATTGAAGCAGAATAAAAGCCCTTTTACGCCGGATGATAAACATATTCACCATCTGCTGCTGCGCGCGGGATTTAGCCAGCGGGAGGCGGTAATGTCGATCTATATCGCGTGTTTCCTGTTGAGTTTTATCGCTTTGATCATGGTTTTGCAAAAATGATTAACCGCAAACGGATAATGTTTGTTTTCGGGACCCGGCCGGAGGCCATCAAAATGGCGCCGGTCATTAATGAGGTCGAAAAGTACCCGGATATTCTGGAGCCGGTGATCGTGGTCACCGGCCAGCACCGTCAGATGCTGGATCAGGTTTTGCGCATTTTTGATATCGATCCCGATTACGATCTCGGAATCATGGAAGAAAATCAAACCATCACCAGCATCGTTACCAAATCATTGCAGGGGCTGGAAGAAGTTATGCTGCGCGAAAAACCGGATATGGTTCTGGTTCAGGGAGACACGTCTACCACTTTTGCTGCCGGGCTGGCGGCCTATTATTTCCGCACCCCCCTGGGTCATGTGGAGGCAGGGCTGCGCACTTTTGACAAATGGCGCCCCTATCCGGAAGAAATGAACCGAAAACTAACCACCGATCTGGCCGACCTGCATTTTGCCCCGACGCAAACCTCGGTCAATAATTTATTGGAAGAAAAGGTTCTTCGCGAGAGGATTTATTTGACCGGCAATACGGTGATCGACGCACTGCTGGTTACCTCAAGAAGAAACTTCGATCTTGGCAAAGTCGGCATTAAGTTAAATAAAGATAGAAAATTAATTTTGGTTACAGCTCACCGTCGTGAAAGTTTGGGAGTCCCGCTTAGAAATATTTGCTCGGCGGTGAAGAGGCTGGCAGAGAAATTCCGGGGAGAGATTGAATTTGTCATTCCGGTGCATAAAAATCCGGTGGTGAGAAATGTCGTAAACGAGATCCTGGAAGATTCCGATAATGTGGAATTGATTGAGCCTCTGGATTATGAGGCTTTTGTGCATTTGATGAAGGCGTCGCACCTTATCCTGACGGATTCGGGCGGAGTGCAGGAGGAGGCGCCCTCCCTGGGTAAACCGGTGCTGGTTCTGCGGGAAAAAACCGAACGGCCCGAAGCGATTTCTGCCGGAGCGGTCAAACTGGTAGGTATGGATGAGAAGGTGATCTTTGAGGAAACTAACCGCCTTCTAACCGACCCGTCAGCCTACGAAAGTATGTCGCGGGCGATCAATCCATACGGAGACGGGCACGCCAGCGAAAGAATTGTTGAATTAATTTTGTATTATTTTGGAGCGTTAGATCGAAGGCCGGGAGAGTTCAATGCTAAAGTTAGCAGTTAAAGGGAAAAAGCCTCTGGTTGGGGAAGTAAGCGTTTCGGGTTCCAAGAACGCCGCGCTTCCGATCCTGGCGGCTACTATTATGCTCTCCGGCAGGTCGGTTATTCGTAATGTTCCTAATCTTTTAGATATTACGACTATTATCCGGGTTTTGAGAGCCTTGGGACTGCGCGCTGAGTATTCTCAATCGAGCCCTAATACCGTTAATGTGTGGAATTATCAAGTCCGTCACGTGGCTCCCTACGAGCTGGTGACCAAGATGCGCGCTTCTTTCTTTGTGATCGGACCGATCCTGGCGGTAAAAGGTCTGGCAAAAATTCCGCTTCCCGGCGGCTGCGCCATCGGTTCGCGGCCGGTCAATCTGCACATTAAAGGGATGGAGGCGCTGGGGGCAAAAGTTGAACTTGAGCACGGCTTCGTGATCGCCCGCGCCAGCAAGCTTCGCGGCGGGAAAATTTATTTAGATTTTCCTTCGGTGGGGGCGACCGAATCGGTCATTATGGCCGCGGCGCTGGCGGAAGGCGAAACCGTCATTGAAAATGCGGCCCGGGAGCCGGAGATTGTGGATCTGGCAAATTTTCTCATAAAAGCGGGAGCCAAGATCGAAGGGGTCGGAACGGAAGAGATTCGTATCCAGGGAGTGTCTTCTCTTTCGCCGGTTGAATATTCGATCATTCCGGACCGCATCGAAGCCGGAACTTTGATGGTGGCGACGGCGATTACCCGTGGTCGGGTAAAAATAAATAAGGTGATCCCAGAGCACATTGAAGCTACCATCAGGAAACTGCAGGAGAGCGGAGTTAAAATTGGAATAAAGGATAATTCAGTGACGGTAGCGGCGGAAGACGGTTTCCGCGCAGTGGATGTAAAAACCATGCCTTATCCCGGCTTTCCTACCGATATGCAGCCGCAGTTTTCTGCGCTGTTGACGCTGGCAAAAGGAACTTCGGTGGTCACCGAGACCGTTTTTGAAAATCGTTTTATGCATATGCACGAACTGAGGCGTATGGGGGCCGATATCAAGCTGGAGGGGCAGAGCGCGATAATTCAGGGGGTGTCGAAGCTCTCGGGTGCGCCGGTAAAAGTTTCCGATCTTCGGGCGGGAGCAGCGCTGCTTTTGGCTGGCCTGGCGGCGGAAGGGGAAACGCTGATCGAAGACCGCGACCGGCATATTAATCGGGGTTATGAGAGAGTGATAGAAAAATTGAGTTCTTTAGGGGCGGAGATCAGGCTTGTTTGAAAGTCTGGTGAAAAAAATATTGCGGAGAGAAAAGGCGCTTGGTAAAATTGATATTTCATTTGTGAATAAAGAAGAAATTAGAAAGCTTAATAAAAAATTCAGGAAGAAAGATAAACCGACCGATGTTTTGTCGTTTGTTTACGAGGGAGAGGGGTTATTGGGTGATGTGATTATTGCGCCGGAGATGGCCCGGGGCAGCGCCAAACGTTTTGGCGTTACTTATAAAGCGGAGCTCAAGCGTCTGGTGATCCATGGGGTGTTGCATGTACTGGGTTATGAACATGGGAGGAAAATGAGGCATGCCGAAGAAATTTATTCGCAGCTTTAAATACGCGCGCGCCGGGGCAGAGCACGCCCTGCGGACCCAAAGGAATATTTGGATCCATGCTTTTATCGGGCTGCTGGTGCTGGTGGTTGCGGTTTGGTTAAAAGTCAGTCTGCCGGAGGTGGCAATTTTAGTTTTAACGATTTCTTTTGTGATTGCCGCGGAAATGTTTAATACGGCGGTCGAAGAAGTTGTTAATTTAGCTAAATCTGAAACTCATCCGCTGGCGGCGCTGGCCAAGAATGTGGCGGCGGGCGCCGTGCTGACGGCGGCGGCGGGTGCGGCGGTGATCGGACTTTTGATCTTTGTTCCGAGGATATTGAAATGGTAGAAGTTCTGGCCCTGACAATCTTTATCGCTCTGTCGGCTTTCTTTTCGGCGGCGGAAACCGCCCTGACCACCGTCAGTCGTCCGCGCATCGCCCATCTGGTCGAGATGAAAAAGCCGGGCGCAAAAGCACTGCGCAAATTGCGCGAAAATCCGGCTAAACTGCTTTCAACCATTCTTATTGGAAACAACCTGGTGAACATCAGCGCTTCGGTTCTGGCAACTACCATTGTGACCGGCTATTTTGAAAGAATGGGCATGGCCAATGTGGGGCTTATTATCGGGATAGCCATTGGTTTTATGACTTTGCTGATCCTGATCTTTGGTGAGGTCACTCCCAAGACGGTTGCGATTCGCAATGCCGAGGGCTGGGCCTTGTGGCTCTCGCCCTTAATGATCGTGATCGAATGGGTTTTGAGCCCGGTGGCGTGGGTTATATCATTAGTCAGCCGTCCTTTTATTTTTATTTTTGGCGGAAAGATCCCGGAGGTGGGTCCTTTTATAACCGAAGAGGAGATTAAAACCCTGCTTTTTATCGGGGAGAAAGAAGGGGTTATCGAACGCGAAGAGCGTGAAATGATAAGCTTGGTTTTTAAATTTGGTGATCTGACCGCCAAAGAGGTGATGACCCCGAAAGAACAGATGATTTGTGTTGAAGTGGGCGATAGCGTTGAAAGCGCGGTTGATAAAATAAAGGATTCGGGCCATTCGCGCCTGCCGGTATACGATCAAAACCTTGATAACATAGTGGGCGTAGTTTTTGCCAAGGATCTGCTGGATGCCGGAAGATCGGAGAAAGTCAGCGAACATTTAAGGCAGGCTCTCTTTATTCCGGCGATTAAAAAAGTAAGAGATCTTATGGAGCAGATGCAAGCGGAATACAAACACCTGGCGATGGTGGTGAATGAGTTCGGGCATACCCTCGGACTGGTAACGTTGGAAGATCTGCTGGAAGAAATCGTGGGGGAAATTCACGATGAATATGAGAGGCGAAAATGAGCACTAAATATATTTTTGTAACGGGTGGGGTGGTAAGTTCGCTGGGAAAGGGAATTACCGCCGCTTCTTTGGGAAGGTTGCTAAAGTCGCGCGGAATTTCGGTCACCATTCAAAAGCTCGACCCCTATATTAATGTCGATCCGGGCACCATGAACCCTTATCAGCACGGGGAGGTATTCGTTACCGAAGACGGGGCCGAGACCGACCTCGATCTGGGACATTATGAGCGGTTTATCGACGTTAATCTTGGAAAAGCCAATAACGTGACGACCGGCATGGTTTACTGGAATGTGATCACCCGCGAGCGGAGGGGGGATTACCTGGGAGGAACGGTGCAGGTAGTTCCGCATATTACCAATGAAATTAAGGATCGCATTCGACAGGTAACCAAGGAAGCAAATTTTGATGTGGTTATCTGCGAAATCGGCGGAACCGTGGGCGATATTGAAAGTCTGCCTTTTTTGGAAGCGATCCGGCAATTCCGCAAAGAAGTGGGCAGAGACAATTGCATAAACATTCATGCCACCCTGATCCCCTTTTTGGAAACCACCCATGAATTTAAAACCAAGCCCACCCAGCACAGCGTGATGAAACTGCGCGAGATCGGGATTCAGCCGGATATCATCATCTGCCGCTCGCGCGAGCCGATCAGCACTGAATTAAAAGAGAAAATCTCTCTTTTCTGCGATGTGACAAAAGAAGGGGTAATCGGCCTTTCGGATGCTCCCCTGCTTTACGAAGTGCCGCTGGTTTTGGAGAAAGAAGGCCTGGATGACATTGTGCTGAAATATCTGGGGCTTCCGACCAAAAAAGGCGATCTCAGCGAGTGGGCGAAGATGGTGGAGGAGATGAAGAATCCGCAAAAAACCGTTCGCATCGCCATGGTGGGGAAATATACCGAGCTCAAGGATTCTTACATCAGCATCGTTGAGGCGTTGAAACACGGCGGAGTGGCCAATCATGTGGAAATCGAGATTAAATGGGTCAATGCGGATAAGCTGGAGGAGGAAGAAGAGGTTGAACCGATCTTTCGGGATGCGCAGGGGATTTTGATCCCCGGCGGCTTCGGATCCCGCGGGATTGAGGGTAAGATCAAAGCCATCCGCTACGCGCGGGAAAATAAAATCCCATTTCTCGGACTATGTTTGGGAATGCAGTGCGCGGTGATCGAATTTGCTAGGAACGTTGCCAAAAAGAAAGGAGCCAATTCTTCCGAATTCGACGCGGAAACGAAATATCCGGTGATCGATCTGCTTCCCGAGCAAAAAGGGATTTCAGCCAAAGGCGGAACCATGCGGCTGGGCGCCTACCTTTGCAGAATAAAGAAAGGCACGCTGCTGGCGCGGGCTTATGAAAAAGATGAGGTTTACGAAAGACACCGTCATCGCTATGAGTTTAACAATGATTTCAGAAAAGAGTTCAGCGAAGCCGGAATGATTTTCTCGGGGATTTATCCGGATGCGGATCTGGTGGAAGTAATTGAGATCCCGGATCATCCCTGGTTTTTAGCTACTCAATATCATCCCGAATTCAAGTCACGCCCCAATCATCCCCATCCCTTGTTCAGGGATTTTGTTAAAGCCGCCACTTCCCGGCTGGAAGAGCAGATTGCGCTCTTTAAAGAAAAAGCTTAGCTTTTTTTATTTCCCGGTAGGCGTTTTGAATGGGGATATTGTGTTTTCTTGCAATTTTCTTATAGTCTTCAAACTCCGGAGCAATGATTTTTATCTCTTTTCCCAATGATCCAATTTTTACCCCTGCTTGACCGAATTTTGTTTTGACTTTCACGCTTTTTCTCGTAAGTTTCTCTCTCTTGACCAAATAAACCCGGGCTCCAAAGGTGGTAGTCCGCGTGAAAAGCTCCTTCAAGATTTTATCCCGGTTTTCTGGATTGGCAAGAATCACCAAGTTTATAGCTATTCGTTCTTTCTTCATTAATATAGGAATTATATAAGCATCTAAAGCTCCGGCTTTCATTAAAGCCCGGATAGCCTTTGAATAAAGTTTAGGGTTCATGTCATCAATATTGGCTTCGATCTGCAGGATGGCGTCTTTCTCGGCAGGGATTTGTGCTTCCCCGACAAAAACTCTCAGCATATTCGGGATGGGGAGATTAAAAGTACCGGCCCCATAACCGATAGCGGAAACTTCTATGCGGGGGATATCGCCAAAACTTTCGGCCAGAGTAGAAATGATAGCTGCGCCGGTCGGTGTTACCAGCTCGGCTTTAAGGTTTGTTCCATAGGTGGGAACCCCCTTGAGGAGCTCTGCCGTAGCCGGGGCGGGGTTGGGAAGAAAACCGTGGGAAGTTTTGATTTTACCTTTGCCATGGGGAAGAGGAGAGCAGTAGATTTTTTCTATACCTAAATTTTCAATGCCAATTACCGCTCCAACTATGTCGATAATCGCGTCGATAGCACCGACTTCGTGGAAATGGACTTTGTTGATCGGTATTCCGTGCACTTTGGCCTCGGCTTCCGCCAGCCGGCGGAAGATCCTTCCGCTAAGAAGTTTAATATCTTTGCTCAGCTTGCTTCTATTTATGATGGCAAGGATATCTTGTAGACTGCGAATTTTTCTTTCTTTATTAGTTTTTACATCAAAATGAAAACCGATTATTCCCTGTTTTTTGATTTTTGTAATTTGTAATTTGTAATTTTTGATTTTTAATTTGCGCAACTCTTTCGATAAATAGGTTGGATCAAGCCCGGCATCAATAAGAGCTCCGAGGATCATATTGCCAGCAAGGCCCGAGGGGCAGTCGAAGTAAGCTATGCGCATCGCAGAATATAGTGCGCCATGACGGCGGCGCCGAAGCCGTTATCGATGTTGACGACCGCGACTCCCGGCGCGCAGGAGTTCATCATGGTAAGCAAAGCGGAGAGTCCCTTGAAGCTGGCTCCGTAACCGATGCTGGTGGGCACTGCAATTACGGGTTTGTCTACCAATCCGCCAACGACCGAGGGGAGGGCGCCTTCCATTCCTGCTACCACCAGGATGACCTTTGACTTTTGAATTATGGCCATATTTTTAAATAACCGATGGATACCTGCAACCCCGACATCATAAATCCTTTCCACTTTAATTCCCAAAAACTCCGCCGTGACGGCGGCTTCTTCGGCGACGGGCAGGTCGGCGGTGCCCGCGGTGATTAGAGCTATTGAACCTGCGACTAAATCCCGATCCGATCGGGACGGTTTCCTTTGAGCAATTACTATCCTTGCTAATTCGTAATACTTTGCGCTCTTAAGCACTTTCTTTACGGCTTGAAATGCTTTCCGATCCGCTCTCGTAGCCAAAACATCGTGGCCGTTTTTCGCGATGCGCTGGGCGATCTTGGCGACCTGCAGTGGAGTTTTTCCTTCGCAATAGATGACCTCGGGAAAGCCCTTGCGCAAGTGGCGTTGATGGTCGACCTTGGCAAAGCCTAAGTCTTCGTAAGAGAGGTTTTTTATACCCATGGTTATTTTAATTATACCACAGGAGGCAAAGAAGATTATTGAATGATACGCCGTAAGGTTTTAAGGTTCATGCGATCGAATTTCATTGCTGGATCTTTCGGAGTCTCAATCACCATGGGCAGATCCTTAAAGCGCTCGTCATTGAGCAGTCGCCGGAAGGCTTCCTCTCCCAGGGCCCCTTTGCCGATATGCTCATGGCGGTCAACGCGCGTGCCGAGCTCTCTTTTACTGTCATTGAGGTGGAATGCCGTCAATTTATCTAAACCGATCATTTTGTCAAACTCCTGCCAAGTCTTTTCATAGCCTTCTTCGGATTTAATATCATAGCCAGCAGCAAAAACATGGCAGGTATCGACACAAACCCCCAGCCGTTTTGGATCATCGGAGAGCTCCAGCCATTCTCTGAAATGTATAAATTTAAAACCCAGCGCTGAACCCTGGCCGGCAGTTGTTTCCAGGACAAGTTTTACGTTATATCCCCGGGTGGTTTTAAAGAGAAGATTGATGGCGGCGGCCGAATTTTTTATTCCCTCTTCCTCGCCTGCCCCGCCGTGGGAGCCAGGGTGCATAATGATGAAAGGTATTTGCAGAGCTTCGCATTTTTCAAACTCCTCCAGCATTGATCTCATCGATTTTTCATAGTTGTCGGGAGCGGGGGAAGCGAGGTTGATGAGGTAGCCAGTGTGGGCAAAAACAAAAATGCCGCTTTCTTTTCGGAGCTTGAGAAACCGTTCGCTTTCCTCTTTGTCCAGCGGCTTATTAAACCACTGATTATTATTTTTGACAAAGATCTGGATGGCGGTGCAGCCGATCGATTTTCCCCGCTCGATGGCTTTATCGACACCGCCGGCGATCGACATGTGGGCGCCGAGTAACATAGTTTAATTATAGCTGAAATTTATTGAGATTAAATATGATAGATAAGCATGACCAGGGTGCATTTATTCCAGTTGGGCGGGACGCTCCCCAGATCCAGCGCGAAAACATTTCAAACCCAGGCATTAGCTGCCAGGGGGCCGCAGGCTCTTCGTAGTTTGCTGGATATGGTCGAAAACTGCAAGTTTAGTCAAAAACAGTTAGAGGAGTGCTCAACCGAAGCTAAAGACATTAGAGTGAGACTGGCCGCTGCTTTGCTGCTTGACCCCAATCAGCCGAATCGACTAAGGAAAATTATTAATCTTGCTCCCAAAGCCGAACTCCACGTTCATCTTGATGGCTCTGTCCTTCCCCGGACTATTTTTGAGGAAGCCAGAAAGCAGGGGGTCGATCTAAGGGAAGAGCTTAGGAAAAACCCGCTCTTGAAAGAAATTGATTTCCCAAAAGATTATACCTTGGAGGATATCCAAAGAGTTGCCACCCTCGTGGGAGAAGCGGGGGAAGATTTCTTGAGTTTCCTCCTTCAGCGCTTTTGCCTGCCGCTGGCGGTCATGCAGACCGAAGCGGCGCTCGAACGCACCGCTTATGAATTAGTCGGACAGGCTTTTGAAGATGGCGTGATCCACCTCGAAGCCAGATTTGCTCCCTGTATACACCTGGAGAAGGGTTTGAGCTATGAACAGGTCAGCGAAGCGGTAATTCGCGGACTCTTAAGGGGTAAAAAGGAATTCGGCGTATCGGTAGCCGTGATCCTTTGTATTTATCGTGACAAATTAGACAAAAAATTATTTGGAGCTAAATATTTAGATAATCCTTCACAGACAGCCAGAACTGCGGTTGACCTCAGTCGGAGATACTCAGACATTATCGCTATCGGTCTTGACCTGGCGGGACTGGAAGCCGGGTGGCCTCCCGATTATCCCTCCTTTGTGGATGCTTTCAGACATACTTTTGGGTCCCAGGTTTTTCGAACCGTCCATGCCGGTGAGATGCTCGGGACCGAAAAAAATATCCTGTTCGCGGCTCAGATGCTGAAAGCCGACCGCATCGGTCACGGGATTCAGGCCCACAAACTTCCGCCGGAAAAAACTCAGGATATTAAATATTTACCCTTTGAGGTTTGTCCCACCAGCAATCTCCAGGTGAGGTGCATTGAAGGGAAGAGCCTGGCCGAGCATCCCCTGAAAAGCTTGGTTGAAGCAGGTTTTCGCGTGACGCTTAACACCGATAATCGAACCATTTCTCAGGTCACTCTGACGGATGAGATTATAAATGTCCACGAAAAAATGGGGCTGAGCTTAATTTGCAAAGTAGAATTTTCCCCAAGATTTAAGCAGATATTAGAAAATGGAATTAGTGGAGCTTTTGTTCCGGAAGGTGAAAGAGACGCGTTGATTTCGGATTTCTATTCCTATCTTGTGCAGGTAAAACGGCTCTTGAGATTACTCGGTAAAATTTCTTAAAAACTCTTCCATCCTCGCTTTGATCTTCTTTTCAAATCCGATATCCTTCGGTTCGTAGTATTTCTTGCGTTTCTCGAGATATTCTTGGGGAATATATCCGGTCTTCGAGTTATGAGCGTATTTGTAGCCTTTGCCGCGCTTTTCGTCTTTCACCCAGGCCAGCGGGTTCTTTAAGTGATCGGGGACCGCCATGGTCATTTCGTTTTCAATATCCTGCATGGCGGCGTTGATCCCGGCGTAAGCGGCGTTGCTCTTGGGAGCGGTGGCAACATAGACGGTGGCTTGGGCCAGAGGGATCCTTGCTTCCGGCATACCGACAAATTCCGCCACCTGCATGGCAGAGTTAGCTATGACCAGCGCCAATGGATCGGCGTTGCCGACATCTTCCGCGGCGCAGATGACGATCCTTCGGGCAATGAACCTTGGGTCTTCGCCGGCATAGATCATCTTGGCGAGATAATAGAGGGCAGCGTCCGGGTCTGACCCGCGCATCGATTTGATAAAAGCCGAGATAGTATTGTAATGGCCTTCGCCTTTCTTATCATAAACCACTGCTTTTTTCTGGATCGATTCCTCGGCGATCTGCAAAGTGTAGCTGATAATTCCTTTCTTATCAGGTTTGGTGGAGAGCACCCCGAGTTCGAGGGCGGACAGAGCACGGCGTGCATCCCCATCCGAGAGCTTGGCCAGGTGCTCGAGTGCCTCTTTATCCATGCTGATTTTAAACTTTCCAAACCCTCGTTCTTTATCTTCGATTGCTCTTTTGACGATGGTTTTTAAGTCTTCAATGGTCAGCGGCTTGAATTCGAAAATCTGGGATCTGGAGACCAAAGCGGAATTGACATAAAAAAATGGATTTTCAGTAGTGGCTCCGATTAAGATCAGGTTTCCTTCTTCCACGTCCGGGAGCAGGGCATCCTGCTGGAGTTTGTTAAAGCGGTGGATTTCGTCGAGGAAAAGGATGGTTTTCGCCTTATGATGTTTAATGCGGTCTTTGGCTTCCAGGCTGACGCGGCGGATATCATCGACTTTGGCGATCGAGGCGTTCATCCATTCAAAGTGGCCTTTGGTGGTATTGGCAATGACGCGGGCAATAACGGTTTTTCCGGTTCCCGGTGGTCCGTACAAAATGACCGAAGTGACTTTATCGGTTTCGATCAGCCGGCGAAGCAGCTTTCCCTTACCGATGATAGCTTCCTGACCGACGATTTCGTCCAGAATCCGGGGAGCCATGCGATAGGCGAGGGGAGCGTTCTGATCCTTATATTCTTTCTCGTTTACGTCGAAAAGATCCACTAACCTTTCCGCTCGACCGAGATGGTGCACTCGGTTAACAGCGCGGCGATTGCTCCGACCGCGGCCAGGATAGGCGCCAGTGCCGCACCGATCACTCCGAGCGTTAAAGGAAATTCAACCACAATCTTTCCCTCTTTATCTTTAATGGTAATTCTGCGGACATTTCCCTCTTTAATGATCTCTTTAACCTTTTGCAGCAGCTTTTCTCCCCTAACCTTAAATTCTTCTTTTATGTCTGCCATAAGTCACCTCCCTTGATTCAGATTTAAATTCGGGTTATTGTTTATGAGTTGATTTAATTGTGTTTGTTCCGATTCAATTATGGCAGCAAACGGATCGGATTCATTCTTGTTCTCATCCTCGGACGAAAACATCAGGTGATCCAGCATCTGGCTGAAAGATTTTTCCATTTCATAAATGACACTCTTGGGATCAACCGAATTAGCACTGTTAGTGGGAGTGGAAGACAAATTGTTCTGGCCGCTTTTTAAAGCATTGATCTTTGCGGTGAGCGAATAGATATTTGACAATCCATCAAAAGCGTCCGACATTTTAGTCCCTCCTTAATTCCACCAGTTTATATCTAACAACTTTTTGCCAGTTTTGTCAAGTCGAGTCAAACAGTGAAATTATCATAAGTTTATTTCGATGGATGATAGAGAAATAATTTATGCCTGTAATTGAAAGAACCAGAATTTTGGTTGATTGCTCGTTTGCCAGCCGTTTTGGCCAGATCGGCAGGCCCGTAAAAGTTGATGACTTCAATCGCCGGTTGACGGGTTTTCTTTCCTCTCCCGAGGGAACGCGATTCATCACAGCTACGCTGGAAAAGTTGGCCGGCAGGCCGGTGTCGGGCGCAGCAGGGATCCGGGCAACCATGTTTCAACAAGGATATTTTCAATTTGTATTCAGGGTTGACATTAAAACTCGGTCAGGAATACCGAAAAGGTTTTGTCTGATCGTAAGCAAAGGGAATCCCCAGTTTGACACCGATCGGATAGCGGAAGATGAATTTAAGCTCCTTTCGCACTATTATCAACGCTTACCCGGGTTTTTGGTTGAGCCGCTGGTTTTTGATCGCACTGATCTCGTCCTTTATAGTTCGCGCTATTATTCCGATCATTTGGAGCTTGATTATAAAATAGACGGAGTGAATGGCCGGCACGGATTATATATTAACAGCGATCGTGCATTTAGACCATTTTCTGGCAAGGAACAGGATCGGCTGCTTGAGGAAATGGTAAAGATCCTGGTTTTAGCTTATGACGAAAGTTCAGGCATAGCGATTGGCGGCCTGAAAGTAAGCTCGGGTGATTTTATTGTAAAATCTGAAAGAGAGCGGCTGGATTTGAAGCTGATCTGTGTTAGGTCAGCAGAGAGGCGTAAGATCCCGGCTTTCATATGCGATCTGCTCGAGTACACGATTGGTTTAAGCACCCATCAGGGTTTTCTGTTTGATGTGACAACCATTCATAACGGTCTGGTCAAAGCCTTTCTGCATAATGGACTTTCAAAAGAAGCGGCGGTCCACAAGGCGACTCATTGGATGAGTCAATATCAGCAGGCTTTGGAGCGGGGAGAGCTTGATAGCCTGAAAAGATTCTGGGCAACTCTCCGCTATGAAGCGGGACTGGACGGTTTACCTGTTTACCGGCACAAAAGAACTGATGTCTAATTTTCCCTCACAAATTTGAGTTAGTTGGCGTCCGAAAAATAATCTATTAACCGCTTAAGCGCCGCAGGGTTATTTCTGGTCTCCGGGAAAAAAGGTGAAGAAAATATCCCTTTGAGAGTTGTAAACCAGTGGAGTTCGATAGCGGCCGGCTTAGGATAAGTTTGGCCAAACTTCACTCTTCCATCCACCGAAATGCTGTAACTATCGACTGCTAGTTTGCGGGGGTCTTCTTCATTAAGCGCTCTTTCTAAAAAGCGGCTGTAATGATTTGGTTTGGTAACATACATCTCAGGTTGGGAGATATCGTCATGGAAATAAACCATCATTAGCGGGATGAGGACTTCGAGCCGTTCACCCTGCTGGGTCTTTTCCCTGACCAGTGACACAAAAGTTTTTAAAAGGCAGACCTCGACATTGCCTCCACCCAGAACAAAATGATTATAGCCGGGGCCGGCAAAACCAAAATCAACCGCTGGATGAAATTCACGCTCGTTGCCTTCATATTCCGGCGGTATGGTTCGGTCGTCAATCGCGCCGGTGAATGAAAAGATCTTCAGGTCGCCGGGCCGCCGGGTCAGGCCATTCGGGAGCTGGCTTCCCTCGCCGGTCAGCGATACGCGTCTCTTAAAGGGTATGCCGCCAAAAGCCGGATCACGTAATTCCCAGAGTTTGGTGCACCGTTCGAGATTGAGTTGAAAAGGCGGCTTATCCCGCAGGTGCGTCAGGATCAATGTTCTTGGTATTGCATTTGCGCCCATGCTATTTATTTATCAGTAAAAATGGGGAATTATTTCACCTTATTTAGCGGCGGCAAGGCGGCGTGGGAATACTATTCTACTACTTTAGAAAGAATCAGCCTCCACTCGGTTCCATGCAGGCTAATGGTCGTCCATTCGGTTGCTTTTGCAACCGGGCTCAAATTGGCCAGGGTAGCCGGAAAGTTATAAGTTCCGGCGCCGCTTGCCTCGGCGGTGATCCTTTTTGCCAGTTCGATTACGCTCGGATAGGACTGGTAAAGCGGATCGGAGAAGGTCATCTTGCCGATCTGCAGAATATCCTTATCATAAATTATCCGGCCGTCTTTCTGGATCGCCAGCGCTTCGTAAGCGGGCAAGCCGGCGATAGCAGGTTTGATAATATTTCCCATCAAAGCATCGGGTTTAAAAACTATGCTGACAGAACCGATCAATTTTCCTTCAGGTGAAAATACCGGATAGGCAAGGGAAACGGCATAAAAGCCTTCCACCGTCTTAAACATTCCACTCAAAACCGGTTTCCCCGATTTTTTCAGGAGGATGAAGTGCGGCTGGTCGCTGATGATCTGCCCTTCGGAGCCTTTATATCTTTCCGGCTCGATCCGCAGTAACCTGCCGTCCAGGTCGATGGTCGCGATATCAACGGTTGAAGTATGATCGTTATAAAGTTTTTGCAATACCCCGTTCACGGCGTTGCTGTACAGGCCGGTGGAAGACAGCTGCTGGGCGGCCATTGCCAGATCATAGTTCATTAAATTAAGCTCATATGAGATCTGGTTCTGCAAGTCCGCTAAAACCGGGGGCCGGGGAGGCTGCCCCATCGCCAGCGCGGTGGAGGCAAAAGCGGCAAGGATAAGGCTCAGCAGTAAAAGTTTATTTTTCATAATGGCTGTATTGTACATCGGATCTTAGCTAAATTCAAAAGCAAAAATGATATTAAGATATGATCGGCAGGAAAAATTTCAGATGAGCGGGCTGATCACAATACGGTAATTAATGCCGAATTCCTACGTCAGCCATTTCCTGATCCACGCGATCATCTTTTCCGGTTTATCCTGGAAATAGCTGTAAGACTCGAACCGGTGTTTGGTATTTTCTATCCAGAAGAACTCTTTGGGCGGTGGTGTCGCCTCATAAAAGCTCAAAATGTCGGTTAATTCCGTCCACGGATCATGGATCGCCTGGACGTACAGGGTCGGGACCTTGAGATCTTTTGCATATTCTTTGGGCGACATCTTTTCCAGCGGGTGGGCGCCCCGCAGGATGATGAATATTTTTATCAGCGGCATGAGGAGGAGGGCAAGCGGAGGAGTAAAGATTATTTTCGCGTAAGTGCGGACGAAGACTTCCATGGAGATCGGCTGGATCGCCATCAGGCATTTAACCCCTTTAAACGCTTCCGGGCGTTTGCTCATGGCGATGATGGTGGCATTGGCGCCCATGCAGAAGCTGACGAAACCGACCTCGAAGTTTTTCATTTCTTCCCGGTTTCTAACCAATTGCATGGCCGCGACAACATCCTTATATTCCTCCAGCCCGACGCCGGCCATTCCATGGTTCGGGTCAGGGCCGCTTTCACCGTGGTTGCGGAAATCAAACATCAGGACCCAGCAGCCTTCATGGTGCAGGTGACGGGCGGTTTTCAGGAATTCGATCTCCTGGTTATAAAGTTTGGTCAGATTTCTATATGGTCTGGTCGAGCCATACCTGGTTAATCCTCCGACGTGCGTCATGATGACCAGCTTTGGTTTGGCCCCCGGGATAAGCCAGCCCTTGATCCTGACGCCGTCTTCGCTGGTAAACTCAACGGGTCGAAAATCCATTCCGTAATCTTTTGGGTTTTTCGGAACCGGCTGGCGGTTGAGGTGGACGACCGTGCCGGAAATGAAATAGGCCAGGGCGACATATAGGAGAAGAAGGATCCCAATGAGCAGATAGATCATGCTGTAAATTTAGCAGAATATGGCGGGATAGGCAAGGCGCATCTATAAAGGGCGCTTGCATCGAGCCCCTCGACAAGCTCGGGGTCAAGGTGTAGAATTCGGGGCATGTCGAAACGAATTGGTCTTATCTTGGCATTGCTTAATCTTGTTATGGCGCTTATGAGTACCAATTTCTTCCTCAACCTGGCTAAATGTTCGGTCATCGAGTGGATATTCTTCAACGCCTGCGCGCCATCAGTCCTTCTTTTCCTGATCGGTTATTTCAGCCGGAGCAAAGTGATAATGTACATGTCGATCCCTGCTTTGGCTTTCTTTGGGGGAGGGGGATTGTTTATTTTCGGCTGGACGGGGACGGCGATCATCTCCCAGGTCGGCCATATGCTGATGGTCAGCGCAGTGATCTGGATGGTTTACGGGATCTTTAAGGAAAAAGAGTATAAGGCAGCTGCAATCGGTTTACTGTTAGCGGCGATCTTCGTAAATGCTTTTATCGCTGTTCAGCAGAGCTACGCGTATCGGCACTGGGATCGGTTACAGCAAGTCCTTAATTGGCAGCCGGGGAAATAATGCCGAATTCCGAATTAAGGAGCTATTTAATAGAATAAATTCCCACACCAAAACATCACCTGCTTGAGCGGGGTATTAGACCCTGGGGTATTTTGGTGTGGGAATAAATATTTTCTCATGACATTATTATACATTAATTATCCCTCGAAAGCGGTAATAAAGGATATCCTTGCTAGAGATAAATTGAAATTCCACCGCTAAAATACGGATAAGAAACCATGGCAGCTCCAATCAACGGAAGGCTGGCGAGGATCGCGGCCTGTTATTGGCAGGCGAGCGCCAGGCTGAACGCGTATGATAAACCGTGTATCACCGAAGCCCCAAACCTGATCGCGCGTTTGCGCGGTTTACACGACTACGCAGCGATGGTGAACGAATATCAAGTCCGCTGTTATATCCTCTGGGAAGCGGAAGTCCGTCAGCCGGGGAGCAGAAAAGTTGAACATGCAAAGGCTGCTTTGCTGGCCAGCAATCCGGAAAACTATTTGAAACAGCCGCAGGAATATCTCGGCATCGAAGTAGTGATCCGGCTGCTTTTCGGGGAAGGCCGGCAGGCCAGGGGGTTACAGCTGGCCTCCAATTACGGGCCCTATTTGAGTTATTTGCGGGACTCCCAGCTCGGCCCGAACATGCTTGGGATAGATAGTGACCGATTGGCGGCCGAGTACGCCCGTTCGATCGGTGTGAATGTCATCACGGCTAATGCGGCGGAGCTCCCCTTTGCCGGTAATGGGTTTGACCTGGTCTTCAGCCATAATTTCCTGGTCTTTAATTATGAGGAACGCCTCGACCGGTTCCGGCCAGGACGGCACGGCACAGAGCCGTTCTTAGCCAGGGTCCTGAGCGAGGTTTCTCGTGTTCTCAGGCCGGGCGGGATCTTTATTTCTTCGCAAGAATATTTGGGCGGTGATCAGGTTGGCCAGGTGAACCTCAATCCGCATCCCGATTTTCAGGAGAGCTGGTTCAATAGGCGCGAAACCCCTCTGCTCAAGGAACTGCAGGTGTTCAAAAAAGCCTAGCCGCCCAGTCCTCAGCTTGCCCCGAGCGGAGTCGAGGGTCCCCTTTATCCCACATCCCTCTTCCCGCATCCCTCTTCCCAGTTCCTATCACCTAGTCCCCAGTCCCTAGCTCCTCACACCTTGTCTTTCAAAAATAAAGGGCGTAGAATTTGGGGCAAGAGGTCAATGGACATGCAAAATGTAAAAATAGGCACTTGGATTAGCGCAATCCTCATTATTTTAACTATCTTTTTGTTTCTGTTTTTAACACCCGGGGCAATTAACTTCTGGTACAAACAAGGAGCCGGCCACTCATTTGGTGTTCAAGTGGGAGCGGGAATTGAGCGAGAAGTAGCAAGGCCTAAAGCGTTTTCGGATGGGACAAGATATGCAATTTTAATGGTTTTTGGCTTTCCACTTCCGTTGATGTTATTAATTTTGATAACAATATGCATTATAAGTTGCATTGGATCAAAAACTATTCAAGTATTTTTGAAAATTGCTTTTCTAGTAGTGTGTATCATAGGAGCAATATGCCTTGGTTATGCCCAAAATATGGTTAGCTGGGTTGATACCGGTTTATTAAGCAAAGTATTCTCAGCATCTATAATTTGGCTGTTTTTTGCCGTAATTGCTGGCTTTTTTATTTTTATTTCACATATAGTAAATCGTGCGAAACCTAAAAAGATTAAAAATATTTGAGTACATCAGCGTGAAATAAAGGAAATTATGAGCAGAGATCAAGCTATCGAACGTGCCCTTGATAAAATAGATGAATATCTTAAAGAAACAATTATCCTCATTCGGAGTTTTATTTCAAATCTTTGTCTTATTAGTGCTGCTGTGGCTTCATTTTCAATGCCGCTTTTCCTACTATCATTCATAAATAAATATTTTCTGTTTATAGGAATTGCATTGCTTTCATTTGTTATTATTGTGGGGTGTTTTCTACTTAAAAAAGAATTGGAGGATGAAAATAATCGTCTTTTGGAAGAAAGAGAAGCGCTTTTAAAGCAAGATATAAACAAATGCAATAATCTTCTCGCTCAGATAGAAATTAGAAAGGGAAGAAAGGATTACACTCTTGATATTATGGTGTATGTGTTATCTTTGGGGGTAATATTTGTGCTTCTTGCAATTATATTATGAAGAATATTTCTATTTACCCTTTTGCTAAATAAATTGCCATAGCTTGTTTTTTTCTTTAAAGGGCATAGCATATATTCGAAATCCGTACTCTGCACGTTAAGGATTGTGATATCAAATACTAACACAGCAAGGGAAATGTTAACTTTGTTGTCTTTCTTTATGCTATCTACGTTTTTCTTATATCAAATACTTTTTCAAAATCTTTGAATTTTATATACCAATCCCACAAATAAATTCTTTTTGCAAATACTCGAGATTTTGCATTTATCCCATAAAAATACACAAATTGTGAAAAATACCAATTATTCAATGTGTCTTTGTAAATAAAAGTTTGCAAGTTCTCTTTCTCTGGGTCTATTAAATTATTTTTATCATTTATATCAAAATTATAACTAAATATTGGGGTTGCCTTATCATGAGAATTGATAAACCCACCTTTGTAAATTATTTTATTTAAAATATAGACATAATATGTCGCAATGGGATTATTTCCTTCATTAAGCAAATCACATTCAAATCTAAATTTATCTTCGTTCTCTTTATATCTATACCAAGAATTATTAATCTTTAGCTTTGGTTGATCAAGAAAAATAGGTTTTAGTTTTAAATCCAATAGATAAAATAAGAAAATCGAGATTAAAATTGGAATAACTATATAAACAATAAAAAAGCTCATATTTCACCTCAAATATTCGTATTTTCAATACATATAAGCATTCTCCCACCGCCATCTTTGGGTGTCAACCTTTGGGAAATGACGAATTCCGAAACTTGTCCCGAGAGAAGCGAGGGATTACTAATTACGAATTAAGGAGTTATTTATTATTTTAATAAAATGCCGAACGAAGCGAGGCATACATGCATTCGGCATTTAGCCCTCTATTGCCTCGACCCAACAAACGATATCCGGCGAAAAGTGGTGTTGATCGGTGTCGTCGCCCGCTGCCAGGTCACCCCCCGATCGGATGAACGGAGGATCGTCCCGACAATTGCCTGCGGCGAAGTGAACCAGATGCCGGCGGTCCAGAGATGGTCAACATCAGTTGCCGCGACCGTAAGCAGGGCATAACCAAGTCCCTCGCTGGATGGGATTTTTATCATATCATAGCTTAAGCCTCCGTCGCTGGTAAAACACATCAGATCATCGTCAACCGCCGTCCAGGCGGTATCTTTCCCCAGAGCAATGATCCCGTTGTAGTGGATAATGGAATGGGTTGATTCGGTGCTGGTCCAGGTCGTCCCCCCATCGGTGGTGCGGATCACGCTCCCCTCTGTTCCGCAGGCCCAGCAGGTACTGGCGTCATAAGCCGAAACATCAATTAAGGCGGCCCCGGGCAGGACCTCGCTGGTCCCTTCTCTGGTCCAGGTCGTCCCGCCGTCAGTGGTATGCAAAATAACACTGTAGCCGTCTTGATGGCCGCCGACGATCCAGGCATTGCTGGCGTCAACTGCCGAGACCGCGCCAAAATCAGCGGTGATGCCGGCTGCCTCCTGGGAGATCCAGGTCGTCCCGCCGTCAGTCGTTTTTAAAATGACCCCGCTGGCGCCTACTACCCAGAAGATCTGCGTGTTGACCGCGGCGATGCCGCTCAATTCAACATTGGGAATGGTGGCGCTGGTCCCCAGCCGCTGCCAGGTGCCTCCGCCATCGGCCGTTTTCAGGATCAGGCCATAACCGTCGCTCGGCATGCCGGTCGCCAGGGCGGTCGATTTGTCGATCGCCCGTACCTGTGGGAGGTTTACATCCGGTAGCTCGCTGCTGCCGAATCGCGTCCAGGTAACCCCGCCGTCAATCGTCTTTAAGATCACTCCGTGGCCGTCACCGACCGAGTCGCCGCCGACATAACCGATAAGGCCGGCGCCCGTGTCTTCAGGGCTCGGTTGCAGAAGTCCGCAGCCGATCAGCAAAACAACCAAAGGGAAGATAAGCCATAATATTTTTGTTTTCATGGTGCTTATTCTCCCACCCCCACCTCATGGTGTCAATGTTTTAGGGGCTAGGGACTGGGAATTAGGGACTGGGGCTGCTATTTTTTCCGTTTCTTCCTGCTGGTTTTCCCAGCTTTGGGTTCCTCGCAGCATTCTTCCATCATTCCCTGGCAGCATTCCGGCGGCTCGATCCCTTCCTCCCGCATCTTTTTCATGCGCTCAGCCATCATCCTGGGTATTAGCCTGGAAAGACCGATTACAGAAGCGGCTACGGCAGCCGCGGCGAGAAGACCAGCGATCAAATAACCAAAAGGATTTTTCTTATCACCCATTTTTGCACCTCCTTGTCCCGAGCGACCCCGAGCTGGTCGAGGTATTACGCAAGTATTGTCCCACCCCCATCTTTGGGTGTCAACCTGGGGGAGGGGATGAATGATTAATTCCTAATCCCTCGATTTCTCTCGGGACAAGTGCCGAATGTCCCGATAAATCGGGACCTGCGGCATATTATATTAACCTTACACAAAACGCGAAAAAATAGTATAATTCAATCATGAATATTGGAAATGATTTAAAGCTGAGCGATTATGATAAAATTAAAACACCTTTTTGCTTTCTTGATGAAACAGGGCTTTTGAATTCTGAAAGGGATCGGTTCTTTTCCATTGGAATGGCAAAGTGCTCTCGCCCTTATGAAATGCTTACAGAAATAGAAAAGATCAGACACCGCCAAAATTATACGGATGAAGCGAAGTGGCAAAAAGTATTGCCCTATAATTTGCCGATTTATAAGATGATACTGGATGTTTTCTTCTCCTGCGCAAAAGCAGACCCGGAGATCAAATATTGTATGATGATTGTTGACAAGAAGGGTGGATATTTTAAAAAGCATTATCATGATGATCCATTTCAGGCCTATGAAGACTTCAGCATTCAATTGTTAAAGGGGAATGTTTCGCAAAATGAAATATTATCGGTTATCGCTGACGAATCCCCCGTACCAAGTGAATCGCAGTATGAAAACAACGTAAAAAAAGCAATAAACGATAATTTTGGCAGGCTCGCGATTCATGGCATATGCAAGGTTGATTCGAAGGGGAATGACCTTTTACAAATCGTGGATTTATTAGTAGGCGCAATCACATATGATTCAAAAGTGCATCATAAATTAGCTGGGCAGAGCAAGAGCTCCCGCATTAATTGTAAGAAAGATCTGTTGGAATTCATAAAAAATAAGATGGGCGTGAAAAATTTTACCAGGGATGTTAGGGTGGGGAACTTCAATGTCAAAATGTTCTCTTAAAAAAAGAGACAAGCCATGGACCTAAAGTCGACGCCTGTCTCCATCTGTATAATATTATAACCGGTTTATTTTGTCAAGTCCTTTTCCATATATATTATCATGTTTTTAAGCAAAAAACTTGCATTTACCCGCGGTTGATCTCGTTTGGCGATACTCTTCGGCGCTGCTTTTTTTCGGATTGTATTTTCTTTCCTCTGAGCATCTTTTCTTTGGCTCGCCTTGATCTTTTGCGCTTCTGCCTTCTTATTTTTTCTATTTCTTTTTGCTTCCGGCTTTTTTCTCCCAAAATCTTGCTTTCGATCTTATCTAATAACAGTCTCCAGGCCAAAAAGCGGTTTAGAGCCTGGGAGCGCTCTTTCTGCATTTTAACTTCGATCCCGGTCGGGATATGTTTCAGGTAGACCGCGGTTGAAACTTTGTTCACATTTTGCCCGCCGGCTCCCGACGACCGGATGAATCTTTCTATGACATCTTCTTTCCGGATGCCGTGTTCCTTCATCCTATTTTCAATTCCAGCTATTTTTTGTGGGTTTATAAAAGTCATGTCTTCTTGATTATTCTCGCACTGCTATCTTTGGCTGTCAGATCTTTGAGTCAAGAATTTACTTCGCGATCTCCAAGACAAACAAAACTTTTCCTTGAGCTTCATCATAAAGCTCATACGTCATTATCATTTTGTAACCCTTTTCCCCGGCATACTTCATCAGCGCAGGATAGGCTTTCATCGGTCCGATCATGTAAGAGAGGGTGTTCCGGATCGGAAATTCTACGACAACGCTGTCCTTTCGAGCGAGCTTCTTAACTTTGAATTTCGTCCTGACCTTGTTGAACTTGGCCATCTCCTTCTCTTCGATCACAACGCCGCAATCACTGCGCAACTTATCAGCCGGGACCTTGCTCGGATCATCATAATAGATTCCCAGCCCCCTGGGGGTTTCAATTCCTTCAGCCTTTATTGCTTCATAAACTTTGGCAAAGACTGGACCGGTCTTTGCATACGGACCAGTAAAACTTTCATAAGCGATCGTGAATGGCCCCATCTTGGATTCGTACGCTTTCGTCGGCGAAAATAGCCCCATGTACGCCAGGAATCCAATTACCAGCAGAACGATAACCGCAACCATGATCAGGATCCACTTTAATATTTTCATGTTTATTTGCCTCCTTTGTTTGCCTGTATTCTCCCACCGCCATCCTATACTGTCAACCGTCACCAGTCGCGAGTCGTAATTATAAACACTTGCGCCAATCGCGGACGGATGATAGAATCTGAAGATTAACGGGAAAGGAGAATAAAAATGATTTTCGAAAGGACCGAGTATAAAGGCAAGCCGGTGCTGATCTTAAAAAGAAGTGAGGATGAGAAATTTCCTTTTTCTTTTGGCCTGGCAAAAGCTAAGATGCTCCTTGAGAGCATCGAAGAGATCAAGAAGTTTGTAGCGGAAAACGAAAAAGCTGCCAGCGATTAACGCGCTTCGCATGCCAAACCCAGCATTATTCCTGTCAAAAATCAGGTTCTTGGAAGGCCTGCAGTGTCCAAAGCTCCTCTGGTACAGATATAACCGCAAAAAAGAGATCCCTCCCCCCAGTGCTGAAGCTTTAGAAATCATGAAGCAGGGGCAGATCGTGGGCGAGCTGGCGCGGAAGCTTTTTCCGGAAGGGATAAGGATCGAGCGCGAAGAAGATCCGGCGAAGATGAATAAAAAATCGCTGGAAGCCCTCCCTGCCCGCAAGCCGCTGTTTGAAGCCGGATTCACCTATAAAAATGCCTACGCTCTGGCTGACATTTTAGTTCCAGTCGAAGAAGGCGCCTGGGATCTGATCGAGGTCAAGAGCGCGGTGGCGGTTAAAGAAGAAAACTATTTCGATGCGGCTTTCCAAAAATATGTTTACGAAGGCAGCGGCATCAAGCTCCGCCAATGTTTTCTCATGCATCTTAATAACCAGTATGTGAGAAGGGGAGAGATTGAACTCAATGAACTTTTTATTAAAGATGAGATAACGGCAGGAGTAGATAATCTTCTTCCCAAAATGGAAGAAGAAATAATAAAGACCATAAGCATGATCGCGGGGCCGGAGCCGGACATCCAGATCGGGAAACAGTGCCGAGATTGTACGCTGAAAGATTTTTGCTGGCAGTTTTTGCCGGAGGACCATGTTTTTATTTTGAAAGGAAAAGGCGAAGTGGCGATCGACCTGATGGAGCGCGGGATCCTCAAGCTGAAAGATATTCCGGAAGATTATGAGCTGAGCGCCCGGCATGCGATCCAGGTGCAGAGCCACAAATCGCAGAGAGCATTCATTGACAAAGATTCGCTGCGGATCTTTGTCAGCAATTTGGAATATCCCCTCTATTTTCTCGATTTTGAGACCATTGGTCCCGCGATCCCGGTTTACGACCTGACCCGGCCGTACCAAGATATTCCGTTTCAGTTTTCACTGCATGTAGTGGAAAAGGAGGGGGCCAGGCCCGTTCATTATTCATACCTGGCGCCCGGGGATATCGATCCGCGGCCGGAGGTGATGAAGCGGCTGGTCAAGCTTCTGGGAAGTTCGGGATCGATCATTGCTTACAGTGCGGACTATGAAAAAAAATGTATTAAGGCCATGGTTGACATCTTTCCCGAACATGCCGGTTGGTTCGAAGAGACGGTGAACCGGTTCATAGACCTGTTGATCCCTTTTCGGAAATTCTTTTATTATCATCCGGCGCAGGAGGGAAGCGCGTCGATGAAAGAGGTTTTGCCGGCGCTTACCGGAATCTCCTATGACGGGATGGAGATAGGGAACGGTGGAGCGGCGCGATTTGAATATATGCGGGTCACTTTTGAAAAGGGCGTCAGCGAAGAGGACCGCCGGCGCGTCCGCGCGGCGCTCGAAAAGTACTGCGAACTGGATACGAGAGGCATGATGGAGATCCTGCAAGCTTTGAAGCAAGCCGCATAACGGTCCTGTCCCAACGATTAAAGGTTCGATCGGGGGATCAAATGGACGCGGTGGTTGCTCGTATCGGCCACACAAATATTTCCCAGACTACCTAACCCTATTCCAGAAGGTCCATTGAACTGCCTTTCCCCATTACCAAAGGTGCCAAGTTTAGAAATAAAGATACCGTCCCTGTTAAATTTCTGGATGCGGTCATTACCGGTATCGGCAACATAGATATTCCCGGAACTATCTACCGCGAATCCATGTGGGGTATTAAGCTGCCCATCCCCCATACCGTTTGAGCCGAATTCGGAAATGAATTGGTAACCGCTATTAAATTTCTGGATACGATGATTATATGTGTCTGCGACATAAATATTTCCTTGAGGGTCTACCGCAACGTCACGAGGACCACAAAATTGACCCTCGCCGGTACCATAAGAACCAAATTGGGCAAGAAAACCTCCGCTGCTGGAAAATTTCTGGATGCGATTGTTAGAATAGTCCGCGACATAAATATTTCCTGCGCCATCCAGCGCAACGCCGACAGGAGATTTAAACTGGCCTTCTCCGGTTCCATTGGACCCAAATTGTGAAAGAGAACTCCCGGTATTGCTGAACTTCTGGATCCGGTTATTATATGAATCGGCAACTATAATATTGCCTGAATTATCTATTGCTAACCCCATGGGCTTATTAAACTGACCATCCCCTGACCCGTAGGAACCGAACTTTAAAAGAAAATCTCCGGTGCCGCTGAATTTCTGGACACGATGATTAAAGGTGTCGGTGACATAGATATTCCCGGAACTATCTATCACAGCATCATCAGGAAAATATAATTGTCCATCCCCGCTGTACTGAGAGCCGATCTTAAGCAGGGTGGTTCCACTGCCGTTAAGTTTTTGAATCCGGTTATTATCCGTATCGGCAACAAACAAATTGCCATAGCTATCGATCGCAATCTGCCTGGGATATTCAAATTGGCCTTCACCTGTCCCATAGGAACCGAACTTATCAAGAAATGTTCCGTTATTGTCGAATTTTTGGATGCGGTGGTTGCCGTTTTCGGTAACATATACGTTGCCGGAACTGTCCAGCGCTATGCCGTAAACGAAATTGAACTCACCGTCGCCGCTGCCGAAAGGCCCGCCGAACTTGGTAAGAAAGGTGCCAGCGCTGTTGAATTTCTGGATACGGTTGTTAAAGGTGTCCGCCACGAAAATATTGTCTGAGCTGTCCACTCCGACTCCATAAGGGTAATAAAAATTTCCGTCTCCCGCGCCACGAGAGCCAAGCTTTAAAAGAAAGTCGCCATTATTGTCGAACTTCTGGATACGATGATTATAGGTATCCGCTACATAAATGTTATTTGAGCGATCTACTGCTATTCCAAATGCTTGGTTAAATTGCCAATTACCTGTACCGTATGAACCGAACTGCAAAATAAAATTCCCGCTACTGCTGAATTTCTGGATACGGAAATTATTTCTGTCTAACACGAACAAATTCCCCGAGCTATCTACCGCCACTCCGGCAGGATCGGTGAACTGGCCTTCGCCCGAACCGTAGGAGCCGAATTTCAGGAGAAAATTGCCGCCGCTGTCGAACTTCTGGATGCGGTTATTCAAAGCGTCCGCGACATAAATATTGCCGGAACTGTCAACGGCCACGCCGTATGGCATATTTAACTGTCCATTTGCGGAAGCGCCGCCGATGATGAGATAGGGAGGTTCATCCGGCACCACCCTTCCGCAGCTTGGGAGCAAAGCGATAAGCAAAGCCGTCCCGACTAAAACCATGATGATGCTAAAATTCCGCATTATTTGCTTAGCCATCTTTTAAGCTGGGGAAGGATCTCGCGGGCCATTTTCCGGGCATTGTCCGCCGGGATATTCATTTTTTCTGCCAGGCCGACCATTTTTTCGATCTTTTCCTCCATGGTGATGCCGGCATCGGTGAAGCTGCCGTTCTGAAAGCAGAAATGACAGTATTCGCGGTTTTTGCCGCCGTCAGCGTTCGTGCCCCAATCGTTTTCACTGCGCAGCGGCATGGAACAGCTTTGGCAGATCTCGGGAGAAGTCATGTTTTCACTTCCTTTTTCATCTGCGGCATGAATTTGAGCCTTATCTCTTCACCTTTTAATTTAACCATCAGGGTGATCGGATATTCCATTTTAAAATCAACCAGGAAACAAAGGATGCCTCCGCGTTTTTCTCCGGCATAGATCGGCCGGAACTCGAAATAATTATCGATCGCTATATCAATGCTTTTGATCATCGTATTCTTGGTGGTAACGTTGGCCGCTTCCATGATCGCGTTCAAAGTGCTTTCAATTAACTGTTGTTCTATTCCGCCGGAAGAGCCGCCGCCCCCGATCTTGCTCCTTGCCGCCTGCAGATCCGTGCGGGTGAGCATTTTTATCGGTTTGAGGTCGCGGCCATCGTACAGGCTGACCGCATATTCGTCGAGCCATATGTTACTGGCAGTATGGTTGAAAATTTCCAATGGCAGGACAATGATCGATTGGTATTCAAAAAGAGCGGTGGAAATTTTATAGTTCACGTTTTCATAACTGACATAGGTTTCGCCGTCCTTAATAAAAGTCTTGGTATAAGGAGGCTGGAGCTGGTGGTCAAAACGGTTTATCTGCGCCGACATGGGGGCCCGGGCGCAGCCAACCGATAAAATAGCTAAAAATAAAGTTAAAGCAATTGCGATCCGGTTTAGCATGGGGAGATTATAGCATATTTCCTATCCTCATTTACTTATCATCTTCAGCAGATCGTGCAGGCCTTTGGTGAGAGAACTTGGCTTTTTTCCCAAATCTTTTACCGTGTAAATCAAGATCGCTCCGATTATGATAATCGGGATAATGTATGTCCACGCCGTTCCCACCATCAGGGTCAGAGGATAGCCTGTTTCCCAAACTTCCTTATTGTTAGCTGCATGAATTAAAAGCTTTTGTCCGGTAAAACTGAAAATACTTGAGATCGCTATTCCTATTAACCATAAAACAATTAATTGGATCTGGTTCATCTATTTAAACCTCCTTTATTTTAAATTTGCTTCCGCGAATTTCCAGTTTACGATATTCCAGTAAGCTTCGACATATTTAGCGCGCGCATTTCGGCAATCAATGTAGTAAGCATGCTCCCAGACATCACAGGTAAGGAGCGCCTTTTTCCCTTGCTGCAGAGGAGTTCCCGCGTTGCCGGTGCTTTCAATCGATAGGCTGCCATCGCTATTCTTTGCTAACCAGGCCCAGCCTGATCCAAAGAGAGTAACTGCGGTATTGGTGAACTTTTCTTTGAATTGCGCAAAAGAACCAAAGCTTTTATTAATTACCGCGGCTAACTTGCCGGCGGGTTCTCCGCCGCCGTTGGGGGAAAGAGAATTCCAGTAAAAAGAATGGTTCCAGTGCTGGGCGGCGTTGTTGAAGATCCCGCCGGCGGCTTTTTTGACGATCTCCTCCAGCGACATATTTTCGAATTCGGTCCCTTTGATTAATTTATTCAGATTGGTCACATAAGCGGCATGATGCTTGCCCCAGTGATACTCGAGCGTTTCCGAAGAGATGCGGGGAGCCAGAGCATCTTTAGCATAGGGCAGATCGGGCAGTTTGTGTTCCATAATTTACCTCCTGGTTTATCGGTATTATAGTATTATCGCCTTTGTGTTTCCGCTTGATAAAGAAGAATTAACTTTTGGGCGATCGGTCCGCATTTCCCATTTCCTATCTTTTTATTCCATATTTTAGTGACAGGAATAATTCCTGCTCCCGACATGGTAACAAAACACTCATCGCAGTTATAGAGGTCTTTCGGATCGATGGCCCTTTCGACCGCTTTGAAGGCGGAACGTTTTGCGATCTTTAGCACCAGATTGCGGGTAATTCCGGAGAGGATCGGCTCTTCGGTGGGAGGAGTATAGATAGTGTCCAATTTAACGATAAAAATATTGCTGACCGTTCCTTCGACCACATGTCCTCTTTCGTCCAGCATAAAGGCTTCATCAGCGCCCTGCTTTTTGGCTTCCATTTTTGCGAGTATATTATCAAGATAGCACAGCGATTTGATCCTGGAAGTGGGGATTTCTGTCCTTCGTATGCTGGAGATGATGGCTTTCCATCCTTTAGCATAAAGCGTTTTAGGATATTCTTTTAATTCTTCGACCAGAATAATGAGATTGGGTTTGCCGGATATATTTGAAGGATCGAGCCCGTGGCCTCTGGTTTCACCGCGGGTGAGAATTATTTTAATGTAGTATTCCCTAAATTGATTCGCGGCTATCGTTTTAAAAACCGCCAGTTTTAACTGGGTCAAAGAATAGGGTGCTCGAATCTTGAGAAACCTGGCGCCGGCGAGGAGTCTTTTGAGGTGTTCATCGAGCAGGAAAGGGCGGCGATAATAAGTCCGCAGTGATTCAAAAACGCCGTCGCCGTAAAGGAGGCCGCGGTCTAAGACCGAGATCTTCGCGTTTTCGATTGAAACAATTTTCCCATTGAGGTATATTTTCTGCATGGGCATTCCTTTCATCTATTATAGTCTTTTATAAAGGGAGAGGGCAAGAGATCATGCTTTTAAAGCTGGCTTTTCGCAATATTTTCAGGAACTTCCGGCGGACCTTCTTTACCTTCATCGCCATCGCTGTCGGCCTGGCGCTGATGCTGGTGGTGGATTCACTGCTGCAGGGGATCGATGCGCAATCGTTCGCCAAGATCATTAATTATGAGACCGGGCACGTCAAGATCTTCTCCCTCGGTTACCAGAAAGATAAGGATGATCTGCCGCTCGATAAGCTGATCACGGCGCCGGCAGGCATCGTCGGCGCACTGCGCCAGGATGCGGCGGTCGCCGGGGTCACCTCCCGGGTCAATTTCCGGATCATGCTTTCCGACCGGATCGACGAGATCCCGGCGATCGGGGTCGCCGTTAACCCGGCCGATGATGAGTCGGTTTTCCAGCTTAAACAGGCGGTAGCGCAGGGGCAGTTCCTGGTCGGTTCCGAGGAAGCGATGCTGATCGGCGACAAGCTGGCGCAGGATTTCGGGGTCGGGGTCGGTGACTACCTGACCGTCCTGGCGCGGACGAAATACGACACTTACCAGGCGCTCGATCTCAAGATCAAGGGAATACTTAAGACCGAAGACCCGCAGATCGACTGGTATTCGATCGTCATCCCGCTGGACGTGGGGCAGAGCTCTCTCGACCTGAAGCAGGGAGTTACCGAGATCGATATCAAGCTGAAAGACATTAACGACGTTGATAGCTTCAAGAACAAGCTCGCCACAGAAATTCCGGGACTGGAGATCGCCACCTGGAAGGACCTGTCCGAGGATGTCCTGGCCATTTCCAAAGCTAAATACACAGGATCGTTCGTGATCTTTTCCGCCATCGTCCTGATCTCTTTGATCGGGATCAGCAACACGATCCTGATGGCGGCTTTTGAGCGGGTCAAGGAGATCGGGATGATGGGGGCAATGGGGATGAAAAGAGGGGAGATCGTCAAGCTTTTTGTCCTGGAAGGGACGATGATCGGCCTGCTCGGCAGCATTACCGGCTGCCTGCTTGGGGCGCTCCTGGTCGGCGGCTGGATGGTCCCGTTCGGGATCGATTTCAGCCAGTTCATGCGGCAGATGGGGCCGATCGGCTACCGGACGACCGGGCATTTCACCGGCACCTGGCACCTGATCATGTTCCCGGTCGCGTTCGTCTTTGGCCTCGCCGTTTCCGCCCTGACCAGCCTCTATCCGGCGTTCGTCGCCTCGCGGCTGGAGCCGAGCGAGGCTTTGAGGAAATAAATGTTCAAACTGGCGTTGAGAAATGTATTAAGGAACAAGAGGCGGTCATTCCTGACCGGGCTCTCGATCGCTTTCGCGGTGATGGTCGTGATCTTTATCTGGACTTTCGTTTCCGGGGTCGTCGCCGGCCTGTTCAGCAATTACGTCACCGGTTCGGTCGGCCATATCCGGGTCCTGAACACCGATTATTTGAAGCGGGAGACAATGTTGCCGCTAAGCAGAACGGTCCCTGATTATCAGCGGCTTATCACCACGCTCGAACAGGACCAGTCAGTTAAACTGGCGACCGGCCGGATCAAATTCGGTGTCCTGATGGATATCAAGGGGAAGAACAAGCCGATGCTCGGGATCGGGATCGACCCGCAGCGCGAAGAAGCGGTCCTTGGTCTCTCCCAAAAGATGGTCTCCGGCACGGTCCTGGCGGCCGGAACCAGCGAAACCAATGTCGGCGCCGGCCTGGCCAAGGATTTGGGATTAAAAACAGGCGATACACTGACGGTCATCACCCAGACAGCTCACGGGTCGCTGTCTGGCTTGAATCTCAAGATCACCGGCATCTTCAGCTTGGGGGTTGCTTCGGTCGATAACCGGACTTTCTATCTCTCGCTTGACCAGGCGCAGAAGCTCCTGGATATGGACGGGAGAGTTACGGAAATCTTTATTTTGATCAAGAATCCTGACAAAGCCGTCCAGGTTGCGGCTGAGCTCGGGAAAAAACTGCCGGCTGGCCTGACCGCCGTCCCCTGGCAGGCGAACGGCTTTTTATATTTCATGATGTCGATCATGAAGACAATCTACGGGGCCATCTATGCCTTTATCCTGATCCTGGCCAGCTTTACGATCCTTAACACGATGTTCATGGCGGTGATGGAGCGGACCAGCGAGATCGGGATGATGAAGGCGCTCGGGATGAAAGAGGGGGAGATCAGCCGGTTGATCACGCTGGAAGCCTTGATCCTGGGTGTAATGGCTAGTTTGGTCGGCGCTGCCGGCGGAACGTTGCTCGCTTATTATATCAGCACCGCCGGGATCGATTATACCGCCGCTTTTGAGAAAATAAGGGATGTGGAGATCCCGCTCTCTTATGTTTATAAGGGGGAGTTCAGCTGGCTGACTATCCTGGTTGGCTTTTCTCTGGGAGTGCTGTTTTCTGTTCTGGCGTCGATTTTTCCCGCCCGGCGGGCGGCGAAGCTGGATGCAGCCGAGGCGATGAAAGCAGCTTGACAGGGTTCTGTTCCGGCCTATAATAATTTCGAAAAGGGAGGAGATAACATGTCAGTAGTAAAAATGGAGAATACGATAAAAAACTATAAAGTCGGAAAAGTAGAAGTGCCGGCGATAAGAGGGATAAATTTGTCGATCGAAAAGGGGGACTTCGCGGCGATCGCCGGCCCGTCGGGCTCGGGCAAGACGACGATGCTCAACCTCTTCGGCTGCCTGGACAAGCCGACGGGAGGCAAAGTATTCATTGAAGAGCATGATGTTATTAAACTTTCGCCGGATGAGCTGGCCGACGTCCGCAACCAGCATATCGGTTTTATCTTCCAGAGCTTCAATCTGATCCCGGTCCTGACCGCGTTCGAGAACGTCGAGTTCCCGCTCATCTTGCTTAAAAAGGATGGTCCACGGGCAAGGAGAAAGAAAGTCATGGATATGCTGGCGAGCGTCGGCATCGCGGATCTGGCCGGCCGCCGTCCGTCGGAAATGAGCGGCGGCCAGCAGCAGCGCGTCGCCATCGCGCGGGCTCTGGTCAAGAACCCGGACTACGTCCTGGCGGACGAGCCGACCGCGAACATTGATACCAAGACCGGGCATGAGATCCTTGACCTGATGCAGGCGATGAACAAAAACCTCGGTACGACGTTCATCTTTTCCACACATGATCCGCAAGTGATGGGGCATGCCCGGCGCCTGATCAGCATTCGCGATGGGCAGATCGAATCCGACCAGAGGATGTAAACTTGCTGCTCAAGCTGGCTTTCAGGAATATCTTCAGGAACGCGCGGCGGACGCTTTTGACACTTTCGTCCCTGGCCATAGCCCTTCTGTTGTTGATCGTCTTCGATTCGTATTATAGTGGCTTGGACCTTACGACCTATGAGAAGCTGATCAATTACGAGACCGCCCATCTCAAGTTTTTCCCGCTGGGCTACAAGGAAGATATCGATAACCTGCCCATCGAAAATGCCTTTGATCCGGCGCCGGTGCTTTCCATTCTCCGCGCAGATCCCATGGTCAAGTCGGCCGCGCCCCGGATCAGTTTCCGAGCAACTTTGTCCAACGGCATCTATCAGCTCCCGGTGGTGGGATTGGCGGTCGATCCCGCGCAGGACGAGACCGTTTTTACCATGAAGCAATCGGTCAGCCAGGGCGAGTACCTGACCGGCACCGAAGAAGCAATGGTGCTGGGAATCGAGGTGGCGAAGGATTTTAATGCCGGGGTGGGCGATACCCTGACCGTCCTTTGCCGCACTAAATATTCGACCTTCCAGGCGCTTGACCTTCCGATCAAAGGCATTATCTGGAGCGATGACTATGCCATCGATGTCAATTCGCTCCTCATCAATTTAGATCTCGCCCAGCGGTCGCTGGACCTGGGCAACGGAGTGACCGAAGTCAATATCTTATTGAAAGATATCAATCAGATCGATGCGTTCAAGAAAAAATATGCCGGGCGTTTCCCCCAGCTTGAGCTCTGGAGCTGGAAAGAAGTGGCGGAAGACGTCATTGCCCATTCCGAGGGCCACGCCATGATGAAGAACATTACCTTTGCCTGCATCGTCCTCATCGCCTTGATCGGGATCAGCAATACCATCCTGATCGCCGCTTTCGAGCGCATGCGTGAGATCGGGATGCTGGCCGCCATGGGGATGAAGCGCCGGCAGATTGTGGGCCTTTTTATTTTGGAAGGGACCTTGATCGGGGTGGCGGGAAGCGCGATCGGCTGTCTGATCGGATTTTTACTGGTGGCCTTCTGGACCACCCAATTCGGTTTTGACCTTTCTTTTGCCACAAGGTCCTGGGGAAATGTAGGCTTTCGGAGCATGATATTCCGGGGCGCGTGGAATGTTGAGCTTATCCTGCTGGCCTTTATCTTTGGGATAGTGGTTTCCGCGCTCTCGAGCATCTATCCGGCGCTGATCGCCTCGCGGATGGAGCCGACCGAGGCCTTAAGGAAATATTGAAACGATGTTTTTATTAAAACTGTCGATCAGGAATGTATTCCGCAATACCCGACGATCAATGTTGACCGGCACTTCGATCATGTTCTCGGTGGCGGTCCTCATCTTTGCCTGGTCTTTTATCGAGGGCACGATCAAGGATATGACCAATGCTTATATCCAGTTCCAAAGCGGTCATATCCGGGTCCTGACGGAGGAATTTGCCAAACAAGAGAGAGTAATGCCTCTGCAGTATTCGATCCCTGATTACTTAACGGTCCAAAAGAAGGTCGCTTCTGTTCCCGGCGTCAAGATCGTGACCGGCCGGCTTAAATTCGGTGTGCTTTTGGATTACGAAGGAGCCACCAAGCAAACCATGGGGGTGGGCATCGATCCGGCGGCGGAAGAGTCGATTTTAGAGCTCTCAAAAAATATGGTCCAGGGCCGGGCGATCCGCTCCGGCAGTGATGAGGTCAATATCGGAGTGAACATGGCGCGGGATCTGAAAATGAAGCTTGGGGACATCTTAACGGTCGTGACGCAGACCGCTTACGGTTCGATGAGCGCCAAGAATTTTGTCGTGGTCGGGATCTATGACTTTGATTCGCCGACCATCGACCGCAAGATCTTCCTGATCCCAATCGAAAGCGCGCAGTATCTTTTGGATCTTTCCGGCAGCGCCAGCGAGATATTTATCATTGCCAATAAGGCCGAGGCGGCCCGCCTGGTCGCCCAAAAGATCTCCGCTGCGCTCGGATCAGGTTACCGGGCCACCGCTTGGCAGGATCAGGGTGCAATCTATTTCCTCCTCGAGCTGGTCAGGTATATATACCTCATAATATTGATAATCATCGTTCTAATGTCCGCTTTCACTATCTTAAATACCATGTTCATGGCGGTGCTCGAGCGTACCCGGGAGATCGGGATGATGAAAGCCCTTGGGATGACCAACCGGCAGATGATCGCCATGGTGATGCTCGAAGCGTTGGTCCTGGGAGCCCTGGCAAGTTTTATCGGCGCGCTCTTGGGCGCCGGCATGAGTTATTATTCGAGCACGCACGGGCTAGACATGAGCAAAACAGTTGAGAATATGGATTTTCCGACCTTCAATGTTTATTACGGGGATTTCAGCTGGAAATATATTCTGGTCAGTTCTATAATCGGTATGGTCTGCTCGGTGCTGGCAGCGATCTTTCCCGCCCTGCGGGCGGCAAAATTAGAACCAACGGAGGCGTTGCATGAAATATAGGTTGTTAGGTGGTTTGGTGGTTGGGTTGTTAGCTGTTAGAGCTTATGCGATCACGGGAGAAGAAATAATCAAGAAAGTCGATGCGAATATGACGGCGGGGACCGCGCGGTCGGAATCGCGGATGGTGATCCATATTGACCAGGAGGTCAGGGAAAAAACGCTCATCTCCTACGACCGCGGGCAGGACACCGGCTACGCGGAATTCCTCTCGCCCCCGCGCGACAAGGGCGTCAAGTATCTGAAGATCAAGGACAACATGTGGATGTACCTGCCGTCGGTGGACAAGGTGATCAAGATCTCGGGCGCCATGCTCCGGCAGTCGATGATGGGCTCTGACTTCAGCTATGAGGACGCGATGGAAAGCGCCCAGCTGTTGGAGAAATACACGGCGACCCTCATTTCGGAAGAAGTTATCCCGATCACTTTCCGGCAGGGCGAAAAGACGGTCACAAAAGCGAGGCCATGCTATGTTGTAGACCTGACGGCTAAAGTCAAGGAAGTCACTTATTTCCGGCGCGTGGTTTACGTAGACAAAGAACTATTCGTGCCGGCCAAGGAAGACCTTTATGCGGTCTCGGGCAAAAAGCTGAAAGAGATGACGATGGGGGACATCCGGCGCTTTGGCGCGCGCTATTACCCGATGTACATGACCATAAGCAACCTCCTGCGGGCGAACTCCAGGACCGAGATGTTCATCACCAGAGCGGAGTTCGATATCCCCATTGACCCCAAAATGTTCACCCAGGGCAATTTGACGAAATGAGATTTTTGTATGGTTTGTTATTTGGGATTTTGGTATTTGGATTTTCGAGCGCATCGGCGCTTGAAGTGGGCGGTTACTTTGAGAATGACGCCCTGGCCCTGCTGCAGCGGGACGGCGGCACGGTGCTGGGCGACATGAACCGCCTGCGCCTTAATGTCGACCATAAATTTGGCAATCTTTCGCTTCATCTGGAGCCGCGTTACTACTTGTTGATCAAATCGCAAAACCTTCCCCTGACCGGGGTATCAGACGTTGACCGTCTGGTCTGGGACCGGCTCTATCTCAAACTTTATTCTTCCCGGGCCAATCTGACCCTGGGCAAACAGCGGATCGCCTGGGGCTCGGGCTCTATCTGGAATCCGGTCGACATCTTCAACCCCTTTGTCCTTTCCTTTGCTGTCCGGGAGGAGGACCGCTCAAATGTGGAGGCGGTCAGAGTTGAAATTCCGGTGGGGGAAGCGGGGATGGTGGACGGCTTTATTTTGACCGATCAGCCGTGGAGCGTAACGCCGCAGGGAATACGGTCCAAGTGGACGGTTGGCCTTTTTGATCTGGCGCTGAGTTTTGTGGATCAGGGCAACCAGGGCCATCAGATTGGATTTGATACGGCCGGTGACATTGTGAAAGATGTGGGAGTGAGGGGAGAGATAGTTTCTAAAACCACTCAGGCCGGCGATTACACTCAGGCGGTATTGGGCGCAGATTATACCCTTAACAACGGGGTGGGATTGAATTTTGAATATTTCTACAATGGTCAAGGGAGCAGAGATAAAAATAATTATAACTGGGGCACAGCCGAATCGGTGGGAATAGACTATCTTTATTGCAGTGCTAACAAGATCATTAATGAAATAACCACGGTCACCGTTTCATTGTTGACCAACCTGGATGACCAGAGTTTTATGATCTACCCGCAGTTCACCCGCAGCCTATCGCAGAACGTTGATCTGAGCCTGGAGGCGCTGATCACGGGCGGGGAGCTTGGCTCCGAGTTTAACCCGACCGACCAGCAGGTCAGCGGCGGTTTTGCCGGCAGCAAGGTCCTTCTCGCACGGGTCTTGTATAGTTTTTAATTACTCCGCGCTAACGATTCAGTGACCAAACCGTATAGGTTAAGAACGTAGCGAACGATACCCATAGAATATAAGGGATCATCAGCCAGCCCGCCGGCGGCGAGATGGGAAAAAATTTAATGATGGTGAGCAGGATAGCGAACCATAGGAGGACGATCTCAATCAGGGCGAGCAAGAGCTGGTGCTGTCCAAAAAAGATGATTGACCAGAGGGCGTTGAGCGCCAGCTGGATGACGAAAATGATCAGGGCGGTCCTCACCACCGGCTGGTCGAGCCCTTTCCTCCAGACGAGAAAAGCGGCGATACCCATCAGCAGGTAGAGCACGCTCCAGACCGAGCCGATCAGAGAGCCGGGAGGAGTGAAAGCCGGCTTTTTCAGCGCCGCGTACCAGGTGGGAATGCTGGGGCTGGTGAAGATCGATCCGATCGCCCCTGCGGCAAAAGAAGCCAGGATGGAGACCAGGAACTGAATAACAGCTTTGACCATATGAGCACCTCCGAATATATTATACTACACGCAAAGTGTCGTTTTTAATGAATGTTTTTCAGCGCCCGGGCGACCGCGATCTCACTAAAAAATAAATGATCACCCCGGCTATGATGACCAGGACGATGCCGAAGGGAGTTGCCAGGAAGGTGAGGGGATTGGTGCCGAAAAATTCGCTTTTGAGTTTTGGCACTTCGGTGTAAACGTTGGCGATCTCCTTGGGCCCGAAATATTCTTTTTCGCCGACCGCCAGGACATATTTGCCCCGGTTGTCAGCGCTGTAAACTTCGATCTCATACCGCCCGGCCGGGACGTTCTGCTTGAACTCCGGACCCTTAACGTAAGTATCGCCGCCGAATGGTTCGTAAAATTCCTGCCAGACGACCGACTCCGCCTTGACATTGGCCAGCAGGGCCCTTTTTCCGTCATCCAACCGATAGACCCGGGCGGAATAGCGGCCATTGGCGTTGGTGTTCTTCGGGACCAGGAGATTAAGATAAAGGTCAAAGGCCTTGTCGGCGTTGATAAAGTACGATCGCGGCTGGCCGCTCAGCTCGTGATAAAAAGCACGCGAGATCTCCGGCTTTTCGATTGTGAAAGTGTCTTTTCCGACGATCACCGGCTGGTGCGCCAGCGCAGCGGACGCGATGAGCAGCAAGGAAATATATGAACAGACGATCTTTTTCATCGTGAATATCGGCAATAAGCCTTACATTAATTTACCGGTAACATCGACGATGTTTCTGCTGCCATCCTCAATAATAATGGTTTTTATGGTCGCGCCCGGCTTGAAATTGAGTTTCTTCATGTCAACTTTTTTCAGGGTCAGGTCCTGGTAAGAGCGGAAATAGCAAACTTTGTTCGTCAGGTCCTTGATCACGATCCATTGCGTGTAATCGACCAGGTCCCGGTTGATCGGTCCCTTGGTTTTTATCACGCCGGCCGGGATATCGACCGCGTTGAGGACGTGTTCTGCCAGGTTGACCGCCGCGGCCGCGTCTTTAACCGGATCCGCCGCGTGGACGATCTGGACGGTGCGGACAAACCGCGATGGGGGCGACCAGTCGCCCGGCATCCCCAGCCAGCCGGTGCCGCTGCCGGTCGCATTGATCTTGCTCCCCGCGATATTTACCGACGGCCGGTCATAAGGGTCGAGATTGACATAATTGCGCAGGTTGGTCAGCATCCAGTCAAAGGTCGGCTTGTTGGTCATTACGCCGATCGGGTTGTCATAGATATTTATCTTACCCTTGATGAATTCGATCACGATATTTTTCCCCTGCGCATCGTGCACCGCCACGTGGAAACCGGGGACCTGGCGCAATTGCGGTACGTAAACGCCCACCACTTTGAGTTTGGGGAGCGCCTTTTTAATCTCGTTAACCGAGGAAAAGTTCCCCAGCATCCAGTGCCCCAGATCGGTGACAGCGAGCCAGTTGCTGTCATTGGCTTCCTGGTACTGGCTTTCGGTGAACCAGAGGAATTCAGCCGACAACCCGGCCTCATTGATCCCGTCAAGGACCGCCTGCTTTTCATTAAAAGCATCAATGCCCAAATAGCCGTATTTCTGGGTCCAGCTGATTCCTTTTTTTCCGTCGGGGGTCAGGCTGGTCACTTTTCCTCCCCGGGGAAAGACCACCACCTCGGAATCCATCCCCATGGCAAATTCCATGGAGCGTCCGATGACCACGGTGCCGTCCTTGGCTTTTACCTGGAAATCGGTGCAGGCCAGTGAAACTTCCACCAATAAAACACAAAACAAAAACGTTACGCAGAGAAAAATTCTTTTACCCATTTTAGCTCCTCCTATATCATTCTTCCCCAAATATCCGCCGCAGTTCAACTTTGGCTTGTTCCAGCACTTTTTTGCGCCGCGCGGGGAGGTTCTTTCCGGCGCGGTTGATGTAGAAGTTCAGCATCGACATCGCGGATTGGAAAGGCCGGGCTTTCCGCCGTGAGCTTGTTTCAGCCGAGCGCTTAAGGGAAAGGGCGATCTTATGAGGATCGGCCAGGGCGAAAACCCCTTGCTGAAGATCCAACGCATTGCTCTCTTTCGTCACCCGGCCGGACCAGTATTTCGGAACCTTCTTTCTCACACGTAAAATATAAATCAAAAGCTTGGGAAAATCAACCTAGGCGAAGGTGCTGAAAGTGGAAGCGTCCCAATGGGTGGGGTCAAGTTTAGGGTAAATTGGTTTCCTTCCTGCGATCATATCATCAATCATGTTCGCTAAACGATCGAGCTCTTTGCGTGTTACATTTTCAGAAAGCTTCGGCTTTCCGGTTTTAATGTCGATCACGGTGACGCCGATGTCGCTCATGATCTTTATGTCTTCCGTATATACTTTTCCGTTTTCAACTCGCCAGGCATAAAGCTCCGGATTGTAACGATTCTGCAACCCGATGATGAAAAGATACTTCTGGTGGTGCGAAAGATCCTGTTCGGAAGGATAGGGAATTCCTTTGGGGTGAGTGTGGTATATGCCCAGGTATTCAAGATTGTGTTTTACCAGAAAACGGTAAGCGGTGTCAATATCTTCTCCGGAAATTGCAAAGGTTTCAGTGCGGTCGTAAAGGTGTTTATTCGGTATAGGAAGAACTCCGAGGATGGTGTTTTCTCTGCCTCCCAGAATCCCTCCGGTCTCCTGCGGAAAGCAGGCCTGCGCCTGCTGCATAATGATGTTGTATTGGCGCTCCGTGATTATAAACATTGATAATGATTATAACATATATTATAATCCTATTAATTCCCCACATTTAAATGTGGGGAATTAAGTGTTGATAAGAAAGGGGAAATATAAGATGGGTTACATAGCTTGGTCTTTGATCGCGGGAATTCTGGGTCTGCTGTTCGCGCTCTACCTTTATATTAACGTGGTCCGCAAACCGGCGGGGACGGAAAAGATGCGGGAGATCTCCGGACTCATCCACGAAGGGGCGATGGTTTACCTTAATCGGCAGTATCGGGCGATCCTTATCTTCATGGTGGTCATTTTTGTCGCGTTGACCTTTCTAATTAATATTTATGTGGCGATCGCCTACGTTTTTGGCGGCTTCTGCTCGATTTTAGCGGGCTACATCGGGATGAATGCAGCCACCCGGGCGAACGTCCGCACTTCAAACGCCGCTTCCCAAAAAAATCAACCCGAAGCGCTTGGGATAGCTTTTTCCGGCGGTGCCGTCATGGGAATGGCGGTGGCCTCGATCGGGGTTTTGGGGTTGGGAACTCTCTTCTTTTTTGTTAAGGGGGTGGCTCTAAAAGCTCTGGTGGTTGGCGGTTACTCAATGGGAGCTTCTTCCATCGCGCTCTTTGCCCGTGTCGGCGGAGGGATTTATACCAAGTCGGCCGATGTCGGCGCTGATCTGGTTGGCAAGATCGAAGCCGGAATTCCAGAAGACGATCCGCGGAATCCGGCAGTGATCGCCGATAATGTTGGCGACAACGTTGGAGACGTGGCGGGAATGGGGGCGGATCTTTTTGAATCTTACGTTGGGGCAGTGGTGGCGACGGTGGCAGTGGGGTCACTGATGGCCGCAGCTCCTTTTCAATGGATGATCCTTCCCTTGCTTTTGATCGCCTCGGGAACAATCACGTCGATCATCGGAGTTTTATTTATTCGTTTGATTCAGGGGATTAATCCTCAGGCGGCTCTGCGTTATGCGACCTATGTGGCGGGCGGCTTGTTTATTATCGCTTCCTATTTCCTGACCAGGATGATTCTGGGCGACATCGGGGTTTTCTGGGCGATCCTTTCCGGAATCCTGGTTGGCATTGCGATCGGATTGATCTCGGAGATTTACACTTCGGGGAAGGTCTTGAAAGAAATCGCCGAGGCCTGCAAAACGGGGCCGGCCACCAATGTTATCACCGGATTGGCGATCGGGATGAAGAGCACCATCTTTCCGATCCTGGCGATCTGTGCCGCAATTTTCATATCCTATAAATTTGCCGGCTTGTATGGGATTGCGATCTCAGCGGTTGGTATGCTTGGTACTACAGGCATCATTATGTCGGTGGATGCCTATGGGCCGATTGCGGATAACGCAGGGGGGATCGTCACGATGGCAGGATTTCCGCCTGAAGTAAGAAAGATAACTGATACTTTGGATTCGTTAGGAAATACCACCGCTGCTATTGGCAAAGGCTTTGCGATCGGCTCGGCGGCTTTGACGGCACTGGCTTTGTTCACAGCTTACACTCAGGTGGTCGGATTGAAGACGATTAATATCTTGAGTGCCGAAGTGGTGGTCGGGTTTTTCATCGGCGGACTGGTTCCTTTCGCCTATGTTTCTATGACGCTGTCCGCGGTTGGGCGGGCGGCCTTCAAGATGGTCGAAGAGGTCCGGCGCCAGTTCCGCGAAATAAAAGGGCTGCTGGAAGGCAAAGCAAAGCCCGAAATTGCAAAATGCGTCGAAATCAGCACTCAGGCGGCTCTGCGGGAAATGATAATCCCGGGAATTTCAGCGGTGCTTATACCGGTGGTGGTTGGCATTGTCCTTGGACCTGAAGCTCTGGGCGGCCTTTTGGCCGGCTCCTTGTGTGTTGGCGTTCCCATGGCGATCATGCTGGCCAACTCCGGCGCGGTTTGGGACAATGGCAAGAAATTAATCGAAGACGGTTATCTGGGAGGAAAAGGAACGCCCATCCATGCCGCAGCGGTAGTCGGCGATACCATCGGCGATCCCTTCAAAGATACCAGCGGCCCGGCGATGAATATTCTCTTGAAATTGATGTCTATTGTTTCATTAGTGTTGGGGCCTTCCATCGTGCTTTTTCATAAATATATTATTGCTTTGAATCCAGCAACACTAATAGCGATATTCATATATTTATTATTCTGGATTCTTATTACTGTGTTAATTGCTATTTGGGCTAATAAACTTGGACGAAATGTTGGGTTTGCTGTTTTAGGTTGCTTATTATTAAACCCTTTATTAGTTGCATTATATTATTTGATTGCTGGAAGTTTAGTAAAGTGTCAATATTGTAAAGGTAGCATTTATAAAGATGCTGCTGTTTGTAAGCATTGCGGGAAAAAATTAGATATTTAGCACAATTATCTAATTAAGCGACCGTTGTTTTTTGAATAGCTTTTGCGGTTGGCAATACTTCATAGTGTTGCACTTAATCTAACGGATTAGTGATTCTGGCTACCAGCTGCATGGTGAAAGGTTTGATGTCTTCACACAATTGAGAGGCTTTTACTACAAACCCTACGAATGTGGGCAGGTGGCTCCATTTCTTAATGGATTTAGAATCTTTCCAGGGTCCGAGAGATATAAAATAATGGTGGTCTTCGGGATCCTGCAATAGAGTTCCTTTAAGGGCATCCGGCTGAGTTTTGAGCGTCCATTTTGCGAATTCTTTCCACGCGGCGATGAATTCTTCCACCTTTCCCGGTTTAACCTTCCAGATGCCGATCGTATAGCAGGGCTCTTCTTTTTTCATTTGGTTTTTCCCCTTTCAAAAAATCATCCTATCACAAGGTTGGTTTTATTGCAAATTTTGCTTGACATAAATTTTATTTGATGTGATAATCAACCAAAAGCAGAAACAGTTTTAGAAAAGGAGGTGAAGGAATGGCAAAGACGAAAGAAAAAGCAGCGACTCTTGCCGATAATGTAAGAGATACTGTCGAATACGGGATTGATCAGCTCGAAGCTGTCGGAAATGACGCGCATAAAACGTTGAAGAAACTTCGCAGCGAAGTTACACGGGTCTTATACGTCACCAACAATAATTTCGATGACCTCTTAACGCATGCGGCGCAGGCAAATAAAAAGAACTGCAGCTGGCTGCGCGAACAATCCAAAGAAATATTTGGCGCGGCTAAAAAGAAGTAAATAGCTCTTACTTCCTTTTAATAAGCAAAATAAATCCGGCGGCGAACAGCAGCCAGGAGAACAGCGGCAGTTGGAGAATAATTGGCCCCTTCGGAAAGTAAGTTAGAACTGCGCCCAGCGAGAAAAGGAGTAGAATCAGCCAGCCGTTCGGTTTATCTTCCGCTTTTTTAAAGTCGATTTTTTCACGGGGTTTAACCTGTAGGTCATTCTCATCGAGCAGCGCCCCTTCTCCTGAAGCCTTTAAAACCCGCATGCTCAGAATTAAAAGACGATCCATAAAACTCAAATATTTTGAGCCAACTTCTTCCAGGGAATTGACAAATTCTCTCACATTGTAAATTTTAGAAATTAAGCTTTCAACGAAAGGCCTGGCTTCTCTGGCCAGACTGAAATTCGGATCAAGTTTGGCGGCCACTCCCTCCAGAGTGATCATGGCTTTAATGAACATGGTAAGATCGGGAGAAAAATTAATACCGTAGCGGGCTCCGGCGTCGAGGCCCTTGAAAAAGTTTTGCGCGAGGCTGCTGCTTTCGGGATCGGCGGAGTTTGATGAAGGGGTCGAATTGATTTTTCGGATCTCCTTTTTGAATTCCTCAACGTCTGCCCCATCTCTTACCTCCGCCAGATCCAGCAAGTGCCGGGTGTAGGATTCAATATCGTTGTTTATCATATCGATAAAGGCCATGGCCATTTTTCTTCTCATGGCTTCGTCCAGATGCCCCACCATTCCAAAATCCAAGAAAGATAAAATATCATTTTTCAAAACCAGCAGATTTCCGGGGTGGGGGTCGGCGTGGAAGAAGCCATCTTCAAACATCTGTTTTAAAACGGCCCCGCAGATGATGGAAAGGATCTTCTTTTTGTTGACTCGGATATGATTTTGTTGGTCTAATTTATTTATGCTGACTCCAGAAACATATTCCATGGTCAAAACTTTACGGGTGGAATATTCCCAAAAGATCTTCGGGATTTTAACATTTTTGTGATCGCGAAGATTATCTCTGATCTTTTGAGCGTTTTCAGCTTCAGTCATGAAATCTAATTCTCTTTTCATGCTGTCTTCGATTTCATCAACGGCTTTTTTGAGATTAAGGGTTCGGAGCTTCGGGAAAAATCTTTCTAAAACCCCGGCCGTCAACCTGAACAGCGCCAGGTCATGCTCTATGAGCTCATCAATTCCGGGCCGCTTAACTTTTACCGCCACTTCTTTTACGGATTTCAGGATTCCGTAATGCACCTGGCCCAGGGAGGCTGAACCGATCGGTTTTTCCGAGATGGATAAAAAGATATCGTCGACCGGTCTTTTTAATTCTTCTTCAATAGTTTTTTTTGCCTCTTCGCCGGAGAAAGGAGGGACGCTGTAATAAAGTTTTTCTAATTCCCGGCAGATTTCGGGCGGAGCAATATCGGTCCTTAACCCAATGATCTGGCCGATTTTTACATAGGAGGGGCCAAGTTCTTCCAGTTTTTCCCTCAGTCGCACCGGGAATGGTTCATAGAATCTTTTCTTGAAAAGTTTTTTGAAAGAAGAAGAAAAAGGAAGGTGGTTTTTCCATACGAGGTAATCAAATCCCAAACCGGTCAGACGCACCAGCACTTCAAAGGCCCTAAAGGTCATTTGAAAAGCTTTGCCGGCATTCATTTGCATACCATGTTAACAGTATTTTTCCAGACTGTCAAAATAATTTTATGCGGAGGGAGGAGGATTCGAACCCCCGATACGCTTGCGCGTATAGACGCTTTCGAGGCGTCCGCCTTCAACCACTCGGCCATCCCTCCTTATAACTACCAACTAACAACTCACAACTAACAACCTGTTGTAAGTTGTTGGCTGTAGGTCCAAAGGACCGTATTGTTAGTTAAACGGAGGGGGAGAGATTCGAACTCTCGGTACGGTTTCCCGTACACACACTTTCCAGGCGTGCTCCTTCAACCACTCGGACACCCCTCCATAAAAAATGCGCCCAAGGCGATTCGAACGCCTGACCCCTTCCTTCGCAGGGAAGTACTCTATCCAGCTGAGCTATGGGCGCGCACAATATAATGATATCTTGACGGCTCGACTTTGTCGAGATGTTGCTATATGACCCCTTCTCCCGTCGTTCATTATTATAGAATAATAGCGAAGCCGACGGGATACTCTATCCAGCTGAGCTATGGGCGCATGTGTCAGTGTGATATAATATCATATCATGATTAAATTTGGAACGGACGGCTGGCGGGCCATAATTTCGGATGAATTTACTTTTGCCAATGTCCGAAGGGTAGCAAAAGCCGTCGCTTTTTATCTTATAAACCACGGATTTTCAAAGAAACCGGTCATAATTGGCTATGATGCCCGTTTTCTAGCAGATAAATTTGCGGAAGAGGTAACCAAGGTGTTGGAAGAGGCCGGAATTGATTGCTACCTGGTTGAGCGCGACACGCCTACGCCGGTTATTGCCTGGGAAGTGAAAGATAAAAAAGCGGCTGGAGCTGTAATGATCACTGCTTCACACAATCCAGCCCAATATTGCGGCATAAAGTTTATTCCCGATTATGCCGGGCCGGCAAATGAAACCATAACTTCTGAGCTCGAGATGAATTCAAATAAGGATATTGATTTACCCGGGGCTTCTAAAAAGGGGAAAGTCGAACGTTTTGAGCCTCGTGAAAGGTACATTAAATACATTGAAGGCTTTGTTGATCCGGCTTTGATTCGCAATGCAAAGCTGAAGGTGGTCTATGATCCGATGCATGGGTCCGGCCGAGGTTATCTCGATCGAATTCTGCAGAATTACGGTTGCCGCACCGAAGCCGTACATGGAAATCGAGATGTTTTATTCGGAGGCAAAAATCCAGAGCCAGCCGAAGTTAATCTGATAGAACTAAAACAGAAGGTGGTTGAGCTTTCTGCCCAGGTGGGATTGGCAAACGACGGGGATGCGGATCGTTTTGGGGTGGTGGATGAAAAAGGAAATTATTTAGGGGCCAATCAGATAATTCCGATCCTTTTTGATTATCTGGTTTCCGAAAAGGGGTTTACCGGATCGGTGGTGAGGTCAGTGGCGACCACCCATCTCATCGATAAGATCGCCGGGCGTTTTAAAGTAAAAGTTCACGAAACTCCGGTGGGCTTTAAACACATTGCAAAGATAATGATGTCAGAGGATGTTATAATTGGTGGAGAGGAAAGCGGGGGGTTGTCGGTAAAAGGCCACATTCCGGAAAAAGACGGTATTTTGGCAGACTTATTGGTGGTAGATATGCTGGCGAGGAGAAAGAAACCGCTGTCTGAAATCTGGAAAGCTTTAGTCGCCAATTATGGTGAAGTTTATTCCGGCCGCCTTGATCTTCACCTGGAAGAAAATAAGAAGAAAGGATTAATTGATAAACTTAGAAACGAGACTCCCGGAGAATTCGCGGGAGTAAAGGTTGCGAAGGTCAATAAGATCGACGGAGTGAAGCTGATCCTGACGGATGCGAACTGGATCCTGGCCCGGCCTTCGGGGACCGAGCCTCTGGTCAGGATTTATGCTGAATCGGATAAAAAAGAAAAACTCGAGAAGATTTTGGATGCGGCCAAAAATTTAATATAAGGAGGAAAGTTTATGGTGAAGAAAGTTAAAGCGGCAAAGAAAGTTGAAGGAGAATGCAAGGTGATGATGGATGAAGTGGAAATGAATCGCATTCTCAGGCGCATCGCTCATCAAATAATTGAAGCGAATAAAGGAGGGGAGAATCTGGTTTTAGTCGGGATTTATCAGCGCGGGGTTCCGCTGGCCAAAAGGATCGCCGACATCATTCAGAAAGAAGAGGGCATAGAAGTTCCGGTGGGATCACTGGATGTTTCGCTTTATCGGGATGATTTGACGCAAAAAGGCCAATATATCGAAGTTAAAAAATCGGACCTGCCTTTTACGGTAACGGATAAAGTGGTGGTGCTGGTAGACGATGTTATCTTTGCCGGCCGCACCGCGCGGGCCGCGCTGGATGGATTAAAGGATTACGGCCGCGCCGCCAAAGTTCAACTGGCAGCGCTGGTTGACCGCGGCCATCGCGAACTTCCCATCCATCCCGATTTCACCGGCAAAGTTATTCCCACCGCTTTAAAGGAAGAGGTTAAAGTTGAGGTCTTGGAAGTCGACGGTTTGGACCGGGTTACACTGAGATAATTAAACTTCCTCATTTTATGAGAACGGTTGAGTGGAAAAACGGCGCGGTTAAAATTATCGACCAGACGCAGCTGCCGCACCGCTTAAAATTTATCTATCTTAAAAGTGTTGACGAGGTAATTTCCGCCATTAAAAGCTTAAAGGTCCGGGGAGCGCCCGCCCTCGGCGTTGCGGCTGCTTTTGCCTGCGTTCTGGGAGCTTCGAACTTAAGACGAACTTCGCGCAGACTGATAGCTTCGAGACCAACTGCCGTGAATATCGGTTGGGCGGTTGAGCGAATGCTCCGGGTGGCGAAAGCGGGAAAGGCGCTGCTGGGAGCCGCGCAAAAGATGGCCGAGGAAGATGTCGAAATCAATAAAAGGATCGGCTTTCACGGCGCCGCTTTGATCAAAGACGGAATGAATATCCTGACAGTGTGCAACACCGGGGCGCTGGCGGCAGTTGATTTCGGCACAGCGCTGGGAGTGATCCGCACCGCGCATGAATTAGGGAGAAAAGTCCACGTTTATGTGGCCGAAACCCGTCCCCGTCTGCAAGGAGCGAAACTAACAACCTGGGAGTTAAAAAGATTGAAAATCCCCTTTACCCTAATTACTGACAATATGATCGGTTATTTTATGCAAAAAGGAAATATTGATTTGGTGCTTACCGGTGCCGATAGAATTGCCCGCAACGGGGACGCTGCCAATAAGATTGGAACTTACACTGCCGCGGTTTTGGCCAAAGTCCATCACATTCCCTTTTACATCGCCGCTCCGATATCGAGCATCGACTTTAAAACTAAATCGGGCAAAACCATTATGATTGAAGAACGCGATCCGGAAGAAGTAACTAATATTGGAAGAGAAAGGATCGCTCCCAAAGGAATTAAAGTTGCTAACCCCGCTTTTGACATAACACCGGCAAAATATATTGCTGGGATTGTTACAGAGAAAGGGATTTTTAAGCCCCAATTGGTTCCCGGCCAAGGGTGAGTTTAAGCGTTTCGAAATAAGGTTTTTTTAAAGATGCGTGGAACTTTTTTAATCCGAAGGCGGTCTAATAAAGTGTTGGAGGGCCGGTAAATGGCGCAGATCGAATTTAGTTTGCTCTATGACAACCACAAAGAAATGGTCTGGAAACTGATTTCCCGATATGTTTTTTCCAGGGAAGATCGCGAAGACCTTTTTCAGGAAGTTTTCCTGAATATACACAACGCTTTACCAAAATTCAGAGGTGAAGCTAATGTCGAGACCTGGCTTTACCGGATAACGATTAACGCTGCAATCAATTATGTAAAAAAACAAAATTTTAACCGGAAACTGCAGCAGATCCTGGAAAGCTTAAGGATCGTTGAAGAGATCTCGCCAGCGGAGATCGATGAGCTGTCTCTTCCATTAGCTAAACTAAATCCCAGGCAGAGGATGATCCTGCTGCTGGCGGAAGTCGAAGAAAAAAGCCTGGAAGAGATCGCGGAAACGATGGGCCTTCCGGTCGGGACGGTAAAATCAAATCTGCACCGGGCGAAGGAAATAATTAAAAAGGAAGTGGTGAAGGATGGATCGGTATTCAAGTTATATCCGGAAGTTGAAACAAACTGCTCCGAAAGCTGATTTTGATTCGCTTTACCGGAGGATTGAGGCAAGAAGCGGGGCGAAGAAATCCGTCTTGATGAGCCGTCCTTTAATGGGCCTGGCCGTAGCGGCTCTGCTTTTTTTTCTGGCGGTCCCGTTGGTCATTAACCGGTCCGGACCGGCGGGTGAAGATAGCAAAGTGCTGGCTTATGTCTTTCAAAACGACGTGGCGGATGATCATGCCGTCGCGGATTTTATTCTTAATGATTGAGATGGAACTTTTTCTGCCTGGCGGCTGTCAAATAGTTCAAAAGGGGGGATTCAAATGAAAATGCGGAATGGGATCGTTGGTTTGTTGTTGATCGGGTTTTTATTCAGTTCCATAGCTTCGGCCAGTGCTCTGGAAAAGGGTGGCTTTGGGCGGGGAGATAAAACAGGGTTTTTCCGGCAGCTTGCTCTGACGCCGGAACAGAAGGCCAAATGGCTTGAACTGAACCAGGGACTGGAGCGCGAGATCCTGCCCCTGCGTCAAAAGAACCAGGCTTTGAGCCTAAAAATGGAAGACGAAATGGGGAAAGATAAGCCGGATCAGAAGGTGATCGAGAACCTGGTGAAAGAGATCAATGAGAACCAGGTCGCGATGCAGTTGAAGCGGATCAATGTCCTGCTTAAATTCAGGGAAAATCTTTCGCCCGAACAGCGGCAAAAAATGAAAAGGCCGCTGACAAGGAAGAAATAAAAGGTATAATATCCCTGGATGCGAAAACTATTTGTTGGCTTGTTCCTGGTCGCCTTTGCCTGCCAGAGCTGGGCGCTGACCTGGTCCCAGGTGGTTGCGCTCGGTGCTGAACGCAGCCATGACATAAAGAGCGCACAGAATCAGCTGGAGGCCTACCGCTGGAGCTATTACCGGTCATACAGTAGTTTCCTCCCCCAGGTATCGGCCGGTCTTTCTGTGGGAGAATCAACTAACTCGTCAGGTAATAACTATAGCGATTCATACGGTTTAAGCGTTAGCCAAACCCTTTTTAAGGGTATGACCAATTATTATAATGCCCTCTCCGCGGCGGTTAATTTAGACCTTTACACGGCAAGCCTGCAGAACACTATGGCCGATTACTACAATCAGGTCAGACAGGGATTTATTGATCTCTATATGGCCCAGCAGAATGTGACGGTACAGCAGAAGATCCGCCAGTCGCGGGAAGCCAATCTCCGGATGATCCAGCTGCTCTATGACGGCGGCACGGAAGACAAAGGGAGTTACCTGCGGACTAAGTCGCAGTTCGCCAGCGCCGATTATAACGTCGCTGCCGCTATGCGGCAACTGGAACTGGCACAGTTGAAATTATCCCAGCTGATAGGGTCTGACGTTTCATCAGCTGAAGGCGAGTTGGCGGTTGCGACCGTCAGTTTGCCCGATTTTGACAGTTTGATGAAAGGCGCCCCGGCCAATATTATCGCCAAATCGCAACTGGAGCTTTCAGATATCTCACAAAAAGAGAGCTTGTCCGGATTTTTGCCAACCGTTAGCCTGAATGGCAGTTATCAAAAATCAGGGAACAGCTGGCCGCCCACGAACTCAAGCAAATCGCTTTCTTTGAACGTCTCCCTGCCGATCTTTCCCGGCGGCAGCAACATTGCGGACCGCGTGATAGCCGGCTTACAGCTTGATAAAGCGCGGGAAGATTTTGCTAAAAGCCAGAAAGATCTTTATTACAGCATCAAGCAAGCTTACGTTGCCCTGAAGGATGCCATCGAAGCTTACAATGTGCAAAAAACCGCGCTGGCAGCTTCGGCCGAGCGGGCCCGCATCGCTCAGGCCAGCTATATGAACGGGCTGATCTCTTATAATGATTGGGACACGATCCAGAATGATTATATAAATAACCAGAGCAGCCTGCTTAATTACCAGCGGAATATGCTGGCAGCCGAAGCTAATTGGTACAAATCATATGGAGGATATAAAAAATGAAAAATTCAAAATTAAAAATTCAAAAATTGTTGATATATTTTATCGGCGTATTGCTTTTGGTCGCTAGTTGCTCAACGAAAAGTGAAAAGCCGCCGCAAACGGTTAAAGTGACCCGGGGGAACATTCTCGCCCAATTGCCGACGACGGGCGTGGTCATTCCCCGCAACCGCCTGGAAATAAAGCCGCCGGTAGCGGGACGAGCCGAGCAGGTTTTAGCAGTGGAAGGTCAAAAAGTAGCCAAAGGAGAGGTGGTGGCCTGGATGAGCTCGAGCGAACGGGCGGCGCTGCTGGATGCTGCCCGGGCGAAAGGTCCGGCCGAGGTTAAATACTGGGAGGATGTCTACAAGCCGGCGCCGATCGTTGCGCCACTTAATGGCTTTATCATTAAGAGGAACATGGAACCGGGACAGTTTTTCAGCCTGAGCGATACGGTTCTGGTCATGGCAGATCGACTGATCGTCCAGGCGCAGGTCGACGAGACGGACATCGGCCGGATCAGAGTAAACCAGCAGGCGAACATCGTGCTTGACGCCTATCCTGACAAGCCGATCCCCGGCCATGTGGAACAGATCGCTTATGAATCGCAGACCATCAATAACGTGACCGTTTACATGATCAATGTGCTGCCGGAGAGCGTCCCGCCCTTCTTTCGTTCCGGGATGAGCGCCACGGTCAATTTCAAAATGGATGAAAGGACCAATGTCCTTAAGCTGCCGCTCGACGCCGTGAAAAAAAAGGGAGGGCGGTCGTATGTTTTTCGGCGCCAGAACGGCACCATAAAAGCGATCCAGGTGCAGACCGGATTGGAAAACAGCAGCGAGGTGGAGATCATGTCGGGACTGTCAGAAGGCGATGAGCTGGTGATCCCGACCCAGAATATTATCCAGGACACACTGGAGAGGGATACCCACCGGGGGCCGTTCAATTTCTTCGGCGGCGGAAGAAGATAATATGGCCCTGATCGAGCTCGACAAGGTATCGAAGACCTATTACATCGGGAAGGAACTCCCGGTTAAAGCCCTCCAGTCGGTGTCTCTCAAGATCGAGCCGGGAGAATTTGTTGCGATCATGGGCCCCTCCGGCTCGGGCAAATCGACCCTGCTCGCCATCCTCGGCCTGCTGGACAAGGCAGAGAGCGGAAGATACCGGCTGATGGGAGAGGATGTGACCGGATTAAGCGACCATGAATACGCCGTCCTGCGCAGCCGCCACCTGGGTTTTGTCTTTCAGACCTTTAATTTGCTTCCCCGATTCAATGTTCTGGAAAATACCTTATTGCCTTTCCTTTACACCCAGGCGTCCAGTCAAGACCGCCAAAGAGTCATTGAAATATTAAAAAAGATCGGCTTGGGTGAGAGATTGAGACACCGGTCTAACGAGATCTCCGGCGGGCAGCAGCAGCGGGTGGCGATCGCGCGGGCCCTAGCCAACCAGCCGCAGATCATCCTCGCTGATGAGCCGACCGGGAACCTTGATTCCACATCGGCGGCGGAGATCATCGGCCTGCTGAACGAATTGAACGCGCAGGGGACGACCATCGTCATGGTGACCCACGAACCAGACCTGGCGGGGCAGGCCAGCCGGATCATTACCCTCAGGGACGGAGCGATCGTTTCTGATGAAAAGAAAAGGGAAACGGCTGCAGCGGCCGTAAAAGAATCGGCGCGGCAGCGGAAGAAAACGCCGATCTCGCTCGCCAGCCTGCTGAACTATGCGCATGAGGCGCTGCTCTCGCTACTGGCTACCAAGCTCCGTTCTTTCCTTTCCATCCTGGGGGTGCTCATCGGCGTGGTCGCCGTTATCGCCATGCTGGCGATCGGCACCGGGGCCCAGAAGCAGGTGGAGCAAAGCCTGGCTGCTATGGGCACGAATCTTTTGCAGGTTACCACTTCCTTCAGGCAGCGGGGAATCGCGCTTGGGGCCGATACAGTTACCCGATTCACTTTTGAAGATTTGGACGCCCTCAAAAAGATTGATGCCGTCAGCCGGGTGGCGCCCTATATTTCCGGCCGGGCGCAGGTCGTCTTCCAGAACAAGAACTGGAACACCAGCGTCATGGGAAGCACCCTGGACTACCAATACACGCGCAACTCGGTCCCGGATTCCGGCCGATTCTTTACCGAAGCCGAAATAACCACCAGAGCCAAGGTGGCGGTCCTCGGGAAAGCCGTTGTGAACGAGCTGTTCGGGGAAGAAAGCCCGCTTGGCAAGTCGATCCGGATCAACCGGATCAACTTCACGGTCATCGGCGTCCTGCCGGAAAAGGGGGCGGCCGGTTTCCAGAACACCGACGACCGGATACTGATTCCCATTACCACGGCCATGTACCGGCTGCTGGGACGGGACTACATCAATAATTTTGACGTCCAGGTCAGCGATGCCAGCGCCATGACCCCGGTCCAGAACGAGATTACCCAGGTGCTGGCAAAGCTTCACCGGTATACTGAACAACAAATGGAGAGCATCGATGTCCGCAATATGGCCGACATCCAGAGGGCGGCCACCGAGGTGGTCGGCACCTTCACCATGCTGCTGGGATCGATCGCCGCGGTCTCGCTTCTGGTCGGGGGCATCGGCATCATGAACATCATGCTGGTCATGGTGATGGAGAGGACCCACGAGATCGGGCTGCGCAAGGCGCTGGGGGCAGAGAACCGCGATATCATGATCCAGTTCCTGGTGGAGTCGGTGCTGATCTGTGTCCTGGGAGGGATCCTGGGCATAGTCATCGGTTCATTGATTTCGTGGGGTATCTCCGCGGTTTTCGGCTGGAACGCCATCGTCAGCCTGAATTCGATCGCCCTGGCGTTCACCTTTTCGGTGCTGGTCGGAGTTCTCTTTGGCCTCTGGCCCGCCTGGAGGGCGGCCAAACTGCTGCCGGTTGAAGCGTTAAGATACGAATAATCCCGGAAAGACCGAGGCTAAGCCCGGGTGAACGATTTTTCCTTCGCGAATATTTATTCCGGTGGCAATAGTCGAATTTTCTTCTGCCGCGCGTTCTAAACCTTTGTTGATAATTTCAACCACATAAGGCAAAACCATTGCTCCCAGCGCTTCCGAAGCGGTTCTCGCTCCCATCGAGGGAAGGTTGGGCGGGGCAAAGAAAAAGATTTCCGTTCCCGGGATGACTGGAAGATCAAAAGGCTCCAAAATACTGGTTTCGATCACTCCTTCAATTCCGCCTCCCTGATCGATATCAATCGGATAAACGCAACCTCCGGATACCATGGTCTTTAATAGATCAATCGTAATAATTTTTTCCGGTTTTTTACCCGAAGTATACATAGAGGAAACCGCAAAAAATGCGCCACGGACGGCGTCCCTGATATTTTGAGGAGCGGCTTCTAACACTTTTACTTTAGGAAAACGAATTTCATTAACTTCGAAGTAATCGCTAAGGGATTTCACCCGGGAAGGAGATTTTTCTAAAAGAGCAACTTCACAGCCGCGCTCGGAAAATTCTTCGGCGGCCGTCTTTCCCACGCTTCCCCCTCCAAGGATGGCCACTTTTACTCCGTGCAAGCCGGTTTCTGGAAGGCCTGAAGTTATAATTTTTTTACTAAGTAATGCATATTCGTCGGCATGGCGGGCGGCCACTTTGGCGGCAGCTTCGCTCATTGGAGATAAGCAAGGAAAAAATGGATGACCCTCTCTTTCTTCCTCCATGGTTTCCCAGGTAACATAGGTGGCTTTGGTTTCGAGCGCGGCTGCGGTGCGCTCCCGGCTTTGGGCAAAATGCTGGAAGGACATAAAAATGTTATCACGCAGCATCGGAAAATCTTTCATTCTGGTTTCTTTTACTCCGAGGATGAGGTCTTTGCGCAGAGCCTGGTCATGGGAACAAATGACGGCAGAGGCTTTTTCGTAATCCTCATTTGAGAAATCGATTTTTAAGCCGGCATCTTTTTCCACCAAGATCTCAATCCCGCGGCATTTATCTTTAATCTCTTTTATCTGAGAAGGAATAAAGAGCACGCGGCTTTCGACTTCTCTTCCTTTCGAGTCGGTTTTTGATTCCCGCAGAACGGATATCGATTTATTCATTGAATATGTATTTTAAAATTTCGGGATTGCTTTCGTCAACTTTGATCAGCGGGTAGGGGAAAAAGACATTGGTGTCGGTCTCGCGGATATTTAGATCTTCCAGGCGGACTTCGAGGTGCACATCGGCCGGGATGACTTTGACCTCGTGCATTTTTGTTCCTTCCATGGGCTGTGCCCAGTTTTCGATTATTTTACTGATGATGTAGCGGCGGCCGGAAAATTCTTCGCCAAATTCGGTGAGGATTGCCAGCAGCGGCTTTCCCAGGCGCGCCTCTTTTATAAGATTGATGCAGCCCAGCATCCCCAGATGCTGATTCAAAAGTTTTCCTTCTTCCTTTTCTACGGAACCGATGTTCAATAAAAGAATCTGGGCATCCCGGTATTCCTGGCCCAGTCCCACCTCGTAGCGGGTATCGCCGGTAATGCCGATTTTTAACCGATCGCCATTTTGATAAGGAATATTAGTGTTTAAAATGAGACCAATGGAGGATTCCTGATTGGTCCAGCGCTCAACGTGGTGCGCTGGTTTTACTGAAATGGTAAAGCCATATTTTTCCCAAAGGGAGGCCCCCCCGATCTCGGTCACTTCCGATCCCGGAACCAGTAATTTAAAGATGATTTCGCGGTTGCCGAAAAGATCGGTGGCGGAGAGCAAACCGTGAAATTTGAGCAGAGAGCCGGCCGAACCAAAAACATCCAATACTTTGGTTTTTTTCTGTTCGTTATGATCGTTGTATTTTGCCAGCAGGGAAAGGATGCCTTCGACCGATTCGGTATGGTCGTCATGATCGTGGGTAATGATAATGGCATCGATGTCGGCGATCCCCATCCCCAGATCGCGGAAGATGTCAAAAAAATCGTAACCCGGATCGATGGCAATCCCTTTTACCTCACCGCGCGCATTACGCAAGGTTAAGAAATAGCCGCCGCCCTGCGAGATGCCGTGGGAAAAGAGGGGAGTGGCGGAGTTCCACTTGTGAATGGTGCGCAGCATATTAATCCCTACCGATTGAACCAGCATCCGGGGAGTGTTCAAATCCCGGATGAGTTTGGTTTGGTTCTTTTTAATGGTTTCACGGGTGGGGAAAAGCGTTTCCTCCATGTAGGCGATCGCCTGCAGGGACGGGCCGCTAAAATTCTTGTTTTGTAGATCTTGCTGGTAAGCGATCTTGAAAGCGTTATAAGCTTCTTGAAAACGCCCCTGCAGAAAATGGGCGATGCCGCGGTGATAAGCGGGCAGGCTCAGGTTTTTATGATGCTTTTGAGCGAGCTTAAAAAGTTCATCATAGATCAGTTCCGCTTCTTTGTAGAGATTATTATTTATGCAGGCATATCCGATGAGGTTCCATAAATTGTCATTTTCACTCAGACTTATCAGCGACTTAAGGATATCTTTGAAATATTTCTGGATCCAATCTTTTTGATTTTGCGAAGAGAGGCGCTTTAAATTTATCCAGGTAGTTGGTCGGCTCGCATCGATAATATCCTGATACACTAAAACCTCCAGCTGGCTGCAACCATTTGGGTGCGATTATAGATCCCGCCCAAATAGGCGTAATCCAGGATCAAATTTCCAATTGCAAAACTTAAGCCGGCGGTCTTGCTTCCATCCGAAAGCCCGGCGCGCGCGAGCAGCCCCGGCATGAGAACGGCTTCCGCTCCGTAGTGCAGAGTCGGATTCTTGCTGTTTTGCCCAAACAAATTATGGATATCAGCCGCCAGGGTGAGGGAATCGGCCGGTTTAACCGCCAGGCCGGCATTGACCAGCATTTCATAGCGGGTGGAGCTGCCGTCCTGCCACTTTATGTCGGTGGTTAAAATACCTTTGGTGACCATGCCGAAAGAAATATATTCAACCGGTCTGGCGATGAAACCAAGATCGAGATCTCCGCCCAAACCCCGGATATCGGTGCTGATTTTCTTGAGATCGTAAATATTCAGGTTAGCGCCAAGGGCAACTCTTTGTTCAAAGCCCGAAGCTAACGAAAAAGTGTACCAGTTGGTCTTCTGATCCAGCGGCGGGTTATGATCGTTGAGCCAGCTGATTCCCATCGCAAACTGTGCTTTAGTGGTGCTTATTTCTTCTTCTCTCGGCTCCCAGTAATGCGGATGATAATAATTGGGGTGGTACCAGGGGGAAGCCCAGGGCGTCATATAATAGCTCCTGGTTTCGCGTACAGTTGCTTTAATGGTTTCTTTGGCTATTGCTTTGGTTTCGGAGATGGCTCCTTTGGCAGTTTCTTTTAAAGCTTCTTTGGCTAATTTTTTTAAACTTACTACTTCTTCCGTTCCTTTAACTTGTTCGGCCATTGATTCCTCACGGGCGGTTTTTTCTCCCTCTCTTCCCCAGCCTTTTTTCAATATCCCTCGGTCCGAAAGATATTTGGCGCCCTGCAGAGCAAACACCGAAGCAATTCCGACGCCGGCGATCCACTCAAAGGGATTCATTTCCGTTTCGTAGCATAATTTCAAGTTTGAAACATTATCGCCGACGAAAGTGTTGCGGTTATTGGCCATGGTGGAGCCGGTGAGAGAAACTTCGGGGTTGAGCGCCAGTCCGGCCGGATTCCAATAGGGGGCGTTGGCGTCGTCGGAGACGGCGGTAAAAGCGCCACCCATCCCCATCGGGCGGGTTCCAAAGAGAGCAAAACAGCTTTGAAAACTAAAAACCAGGAGCAGGGACAAGATCAAAAACTTTTTAATCATTCGGTTCTCCTCCTCGAATTGACATTGTAGCAAAGCTGTCTTGCCTTGACAAGTTGGGGATGATAGAATAGCAAACTAGGGGGTGTGCGATGAAAGAAATTTTGAATCGTGCGAAGCAGATAATTATTAATCCGAGGGGAACCTGGCAAATCATTAAAGGCGAAACGGGGAGCATCCAGGAATTATTTATAAATTATGCGGCTCCACTGGCGCTTATTCCGACGATCGCGTCTTTGATCGGCCTGTCTGTGGTTGGTATCCGAATGCCGGCGGGACACATCGCCAGAGCTCCTTTTATGGAGTCGCTGGCCGGCGGTATTTTGAGTTATGTGTTTCATCTGCTTGGTCTTTTGGCCGGTGCCTGGGCTGTAATTTTTTTGGCTCCGCACTTCAATTCGAAATCTGACATTGGCTCCGCGGTTAAGCTGGTTCTTTATTCTATGACCCCGGTTTGGCTGGTGGGGATCTTTTCAATTTTGCCTGGTTTAGCAGTTTTTCAGATTTTTGGCCTTTATGGTATTTATCTTATTTACCTGGGACTTCCTGTTTTAATGGAAACACCGCCGGAAAAAGTTCTCTGGTACACGATTTTGATTGTGCTTGCCGCTATTCTTATCAGCTTGATTTTGACTATCCTTGTCGGCGGAGCGGTTTACGGACCGATGTTCATGCGGATGATGGCCTTATAAAATGAAAAATTCAAAAATTAAAAATTTAGAACCTATTACTATTAAAGAGCTGGTTGAAACCTGTGCCGATAAGTTTGGAGAGCTGACGGCTTTTCAGATCAAGCGGAACGAAAGATATCAAAAATATTCCTATAGGCAAGTTTATAAGCTCGCCTCAAACCTGGCCGCAAAATTAAAAGAAATAGGCGTTTGCGCAAAAGATCGGGTGGCGATTTTATCGGGAAACCGTCCAGAGTGGGGGATTTCCTATCTGGCGGTTGCTTCTATCGGCGCCATTAATGTTCCCCTGGACGCCAGGCTGACGCGAGCAGAAGTCGAAGGTCTTTTATCGGATAGCGGCGCAACTTTAATAATAATTTCCAAAGAACTGGCCAACCAACATAAATTCTCTTTGAGATCTATCCTGATGGAGGAAATCGAGGGATTGGCTGCGCGAGAGATGCCGAAGGAGAACATATCGCCTGATGATTTGGCGGCCATTATTTATACTTCCGGCACCACCGGCGTTCCCAAGGGAGTAATGCTGACGCACAAAAATGTCATATCCGATTTGGTGGCCACCACAAAACTGTTTGACCTTGGCCCACGGGATAATTTCCTCTCGGTTCTCCCGCTTCACCACACTTTTGAGGCAACCGCCGGATTTTTGGGCCCGTTTTACATGGGGTGCACGATCACCTATGCCGAAAGCTTAAAGTCGCACAATCTTCTGCAAAATATGCAGGAGACAGGAGTTACGGTTATGTGCGGCGTGCCCTTGCTTTATAATCTTTTCTACCAGGGGATATTAAGAGAAGTTGAGGAGAAAGGTCAGATTGCCAAAAGTTTATTTTCAGCTCTGATGGGGATTTCTCGCATTTTGCCTTTTAAGGCAATCCGAAGAAAAATATTTTCAATGATCCATAAAAAGTTGGGCGGAAAAATCCGATTTTGGGTCTCGGGAGGGGCGGCCATTGACCCCGAGGTTATCCGCGGTTTTGAGATTTTTGGCATAACTATTTTGCAGGGCTATGGATTAACCGAGTCCGCTCCGATCTTGACCTGCTGCACATTAGAGGACAATAAAATAGGATCGGTGGGCAAAGCGATAAGCATTGTTGAGATTAAAATAACATCTGAGGGCGAAATCTGCGCCAGAGGGCCAAACATAATGCAGGGTTATTATAAGCGGCCTGATCTCACGGCTGAGATTATAAAAGAAGGCTGGTTGTATACCGGCGATGTGGGTTTTGTGGATAAGGAAGGACATGTTTTTATCACCGGTCGGATCAAAGATATAATCGTCACCGGATCGGGGGTCAATGTTTATCCCGATGAGCTTGAATTTCTATTGAATAAAACTCCCGGCATATTAGAATCATGTATATTGGGAGTAAAGGTTAAAGAAGGCGTTCGAAAGGGAATGGAGGATGTGTGGGCGATCGTGGTGCCGGATCAAGAGTATTTTAAAAAGAAAAATATTAGCCTTGATCAGGTAGAACAAACCATAAGAGAGAGCGTTAATAAGCTTAATCAGAAATTGACGGAATACAAGCGTATTGCCAATGTTATATTAAGAGATCAGGAATTACCTAAAACAACCACCAGAAAAGTCAGAAAATTTCAGGTAAGAAAGGAGATGGGAATATAATGACTAATGGACCAATGATTAACGACCAATTAAGGAGTGAAATTAAATCATTAGTTGCTAAAGTGGTCAAACTGCCCGAAGAAAAAATTGATCCGAACGCAAATTTGTTTCAAGCTCTGGGAGTGGATTCTCTTCTGGGAGTAGAGATCTTTGCCGCACTGGATAAAAAATACGGAATAAATGTGCCAGAAGACAAACTGCGAGGCATAAATACTTTAAACGACATTGTTCTTCTGGTAAATGAACTGCGGCCTAAAAAATAATTGATAGCTAAGTGTACAATTTACTGCAGAGCGAAGAATTTGTCAGGCTGGAAGATGAATTTCCTTTTCTCCGGCGGGCCAGGGAGCATTTTTCGGGATTAAGGGGAATAAGTTGCGTTATTCTCGATATTGAGACCACGGGCTTAGAACCGGAACAAAATGAGATTATCGAAATCGCGGCGTTAAAAATTGAGAAAGGGAACATTGAGGAAGTTTTTAATTCTCTGATCAATATTCATAAGCCGCTTCCCCTGGAAATTGTTCGGTTGACCGGAATCACGCCGGAAATGCTTTTGGAGGGCGAAGACAAGGCTTCGGCATTACAAAAGTTATTAGCTTTCCTAAAAGATACTCCTTTGATCGCACATAATATAGAATTTGATGTCCCTTTTCTTAATCATCACATTCAAAGCACTTTAGGAGTTGCTTTGAATAATCAATTGATTTGCACTTTAAAGCTTTCCCGCAGACTTTTGCCCAGCCTTGCTTCTCACAAGCTTAAAAAAGTGGCTGAACACTTTAATATTCCAACTCCTCTGGTTCACCGGGCGCCGGGTGACGTTGAGATTACCTACCAGCTCTGGTTGAAATTAATTGAGCTTTTGGAGAAACACGGAATTTCTACCTTGGAAAATGTTCTGCAGTACGGGGTTTGAGATGATGGATCAGGAAACTTCATCTTATTGGCGCAAGCTGTTGGGAATAGACGAACCAGTTCCGCCCAACTTTTTGGATAGATATAAAACCTTTCATAGTTTTCTGCGGCCGCTTTTCTATGCTTTAGTTGAGCGTTTGTTTCTCCGATTTTATTGTCCGGAAAAAGTTTATGGGATTGAAAACCTGCCCTCTAAACCTCCTTACATCATTGCTGCCAACCATGGCTCGGCCATGGATTATGTTGCCGTTGCCTGGCCGATGGGGGAGAGAAGAGATGAACTCTATCCGCTGGTTACAAAACTCTTTTATGATCGTCCCTGGTCGCTTTTTGGGATCAGGGTAGCGGCCAACGCAGTGAGAATTGACACCGAAGAAAATTTTTTCCCGGCAATGAGGGTGGCGGTAAAAATATTAAAAGCCGGCAAGGCGGTCTTTATCCATCCGGAGGGGCTCAGGACTCTTGATGGAGAACTTTTGCCCTTCAGGCCCGGGGTGGGGGTGATAGCGGTCGAAACCGGGGCTCCGATCGTGCCGGTATATATTCATAATACCTGGAAGGTTTTGCCGACCGATAAGATCTTCCCGCGTCCCTACCCGGTTTCGGTGAGCTTCGGGAAGCCGATCACCATGGAAGCTTATCGGGAGAAGCTGAAATCAGCTCAAGCCTATGACATTTACAAAGAAGCAGCCGAAGAGCTAAAAAATAGAATCGTGGAGCTGGCTTCAAAACTGGGAATTAATATATAACTTTATTTAATGGGTATTCCACGATCCCTTTTGCGCCCGCTTTTTTAAGCTTCGGGATCAGTTCGCGCACCACTTTTTCGTCAATTATCGTGTCGACATCTACCCAGTCTGGATTGGAGAGCTCCGCAATGGTTGGCGTTTGCAGGGCAGGGAGAATGGCCAGCACATTTCGCAGGCGGCTCTTGATCACATTCATTTTGAGGCCGACTTTGATCTCGGCATCGAGGGCCCCCTGCAGGAGCATAATGACGTTTTCAAGCTTTTCTTTTTTCCAGGGATCTTCAAGACAGCTCTGATTGGAGATGACGACGGTGTTGGATTCTATCACCGTATCAATGATTTTAAGGTGATTGGCTTTGAGAGAAGAGCCGGTCTCGGTTAGTTCGACGATGGCATCGGCCAGCTCCGGCGGCTTGGCCTCGGTTGCTCCCCAGGAGAACTCCACCGCAGCGTTAACTTTCTTTTCCTTCAGCCATTTCTTGGTGACGCCAACCAGCTCAGTTGCGATCCGTTTGTTTTTCAAATCTTTAACGGTTTTGATCTTGCTCCCTTCCGGAACCGCCAAAACCCACCTGACTTTTCGCAGCCCCTGTTTGGCATAAACCAGATCGGCCACCTTTTTAACCCGACAACCAGATTCTGACACCCAATCGCTTCCAGTTAGTCCCGCATCCAGGACATTATCTTCTATATAGCGCGCCATTTCCTGAGCGCGGACAAGGGTGATTTCCAGCTCTGGATCGTCAACATCAGGAAAGTAAGATCTTTGGGTGGGACGGATGGTCCAACCGGCCTTCTTGAATAGTTCGAAAGTTGATTCCTGCAGACTTCCCTTTGGGATACCCAATTTTAACTTATTTGCCATAAAACACCTCTCCTTACCCACTCCGGGCAGGTTGGGCGTATTCTAACACCCTGCTATTTTTGTGGCAAGGTGAAATTTTATTGGCTGATTGCCGATGATCAAACATAATAATATGAACATCGGTGGAATTGGCCCGCTTAGATTTGGAAAGGAATTTAAGGTTGGTCGGGAGCTGCGAACGGGGGAACACTGGGAAAGATTTAAAACCTCTTTTGTCGCGTCTGCCAACGGCAAGATCGTTCTGGTTGAATCGCCTCTCGGAAAAGTAAGGTTTTTTGATCTGCAGGGCAAATTATTGAAAGAACATTCTCCTCAAATTGTTCCTCCTAATGTTTCAAGTGATTATTTTCTAAGACCCGCTCAAGTCCTTCTGGTCGGCGAAGAGCTTTTTCTTGCGGGGAAAATTTCTCTTCATGATGATACGGTGGTGAGATTAAATCTTGGAACAGGCTCTTTCGATACTGTTTTTTTTAGAAGCGAAGGCCAGTGGGATTATTTTAAAAAGTCGGAAGAAAAGAAAATTACAGGGCTTTCGGTGCATAACGGGAGATTATATTTTATGCGGGATAATAAACTGGTCGGCCTGGGAGGCGGGGGGGATGAGAGACTGGAATTACAACTGGTCGTTCCGGACCCCGATCGGATAATTGAAGTTGCGGTCGCCGATGATGGTTTGATGCTGGTTTATCCCGATAGAATTGTTTTCTCGGATAAGGACGGGCGGAACCAGAGAACGATATCCTCGGTTGACGGATATGGAAGAATTGGAAAAATCACTCAGGCGGCGATTGCCAAAAATGCGATTTACTTTTTTGACCGAGCGCGCGGCCGGCTGGTTGGTTTCGATCGCTTGACCAACCGGGCTGATTTTTCGTTCTATTTTGGTGAGAAGCTGGTTCATTTTTCAGTTTGTTCTGAGGGGGGCAAAGAAAAATTGATCCTTCTTCTTAGAGAATTTGAGGCGGGGCATGGGGAGCTTCGTTTGTTTTACATTTCCCGGGAAGAAATGGCCCTTTTTTCGCAGGAAACGGCGGATCCCGTGCTTGAGTTTTGGGATAAAACCCGGAGGTATCCCTGCAGTATTTTGCCGAAAGAACTTATTGGAATCGTCGCGAGTCGACTAAGAAAAATTGACGACAGGGAAAATGAAATCTGCCGTATGATGCCGCCTCTTATGGCTCTTCCGGTACTTTCGCTTCCCATGCTGAGGGAAGCGGGAAATTACGATGCGGTTATTGGCGTTTCGAGGCACGGAGATCCAATCGCTTACGCTTTGAGTCATCTTACCGGTTCCGATTTGGAGCAGAGTCAACCGGACATTTTTACCATGTATTTCACCCGGCCCCAGATCCTTTCTTTTGGAAGACAGCTGGAGATTCTCCTGATTCCCGATGAGAGATTGAGAGGATTGACTCCCGTTCAAAGGATTGAAGCGGAAAGGGCGCTGGTCGGTATGAGCTTCGGTAAGTTGACCCTGGCTCAGGCTGTCAGAAGATTAGGAGATGAGTTCTTGGTTCCGTTAAATCCCCAAGTTAACGCTTCTTATGAGGGAGGAGCTGATTCCAGTCGTTATATAATCAATAACGTAATGCGGTATGTCCTTTGCCGGCTTCTGGAGGATACAGCGGCGGCAAGATATTTCATGAGTAAGGGGCGAGCATTGCTGGTTGATGATTTAACCGATACGGGCGCTGTTTCTCTGGTGGGAAAAACTATTTTAAAACTACTTCACCCCTCTTTGTCAGTGGCTAACATGCTGCTGTTTCACAGAGAGTCTCAATGTGCGGATAAAAATGAAAAATATTGCTTGTTGCTTGAAGAGCAAAATCGTCATGACTGGAACGATAAAGTTTTTGCGATTGGTCCCCAGTGGTATCCGGGTCAGGCTCCTTTCTCTTCTTCCATGACTGCTCCTTATCCAGCGGGAAGGTACGCGAGAGGGCAGGGAACGGGTCTGGGAGAGGCTTTGCCGACTTACCGGCAGCGGCTGGTGAATTTAGTTCGCCGTCGGCTGGAGGGAAAATACCGGATCGCGGATTTTACCGCCGATAAGATTGATGAGTTCATTGACTTTTCTATCCGGTCGGAGGGATTCCGGCACGGATATTTCTGGGTTCTCCCTCTGCCCTGGGTCTGCCGTTACATAGAGAATTTAGAAGGAAGAGAGGCGGAGCTCAAAACCATGGCTCTCGAGGCAACCAGAGAAGTGATAAACGATGGTCAGCTGAACCAGGAAAGCGGAGGGATACTGGAAGGCATCAGGAAAAATCGTGAACTGGTGGAAAGAAGCATCACCCACCTGCTCTCCGATCCGTTGTTCTCTGCGCTGAGAACCTTTTATGTTAAAGCCGAAAGTCCGGACTATGAATTTTTCCAGCTCTTGGTGCGGCTGGAGTATTCCCGGCTGGCGGATGAGGGATTTGAGATCGACATCCCATTGTATCACTTTGTGGATTAGGAAATTGAAATAATGAAATTTTGGGAATTATTTGATGATATAAAAACGGGAGGGATGGATTTTGCTATCTACGGCTAAGATTATTCAAATCAGTACCGATTCCCGGACGGCGCATCGGCAGGCGCTCGCCGCTCACGGAATTAAACTGATCAAAATCCTCGGCAACGCAAGAGAGGATCAGCTTATCAATTATTTGCAGCGGGTAAATCAGGAAAACCCGCGCGGTATCCGACTCTTTCTGGATAGAGGAATATTAACGGTTTATTCTGAAGAAGCCTACCGCGCCCACCTGTCAAACCTTGAAAAACTGAGCGGAGAAATCCGGCTCAGCATCATGGAAATGCTTAAGAAAGCACAGTCCGGGCATCCGGGTGGCTCTCTTTCCTCAGTCGAAATCTTGGTTTCTCTCTATTTTGGCGGAGTCATGAAGCACGATTCGAAAGATCTGCAATGGCCGGATCGTGACAGGTTTGTTTTATCAAAAGGACATGCGGCTCCTGCTCTTTATGGGGTTCTGTATCGTCTGGGACTTCTCAAGCAGAAAGATTTAGATACTTTGCGACAGCTTGGTTCGGTTTGTCAGGGGCATCCGGAGAGGGGGAGGACGTCCGGGGTTGAGATTTCAACCGGCTCGCTGGGGCAGGGGCTTTCGGGGGCGGTTGGTATGGCAATTGCTGCCAAAATGGAAGGTAGAACAGGTAGAGTTTTCTCTTTGATTGGGGATGGGGAGGAACAGGAAGGTCAAATTTATGAAGCGGCCAATATGGCGGCGGCTCAAAAGCTCAATAATCTGGTCGCGGTTCTGGATTGGAATGGCTTGCAGATCGATGGACGCACCGTGGATGTAGATATATCTAACCGCAGCATAGAAGCCAAAGCGCAGAAGTGGCGGGCTTTGGGATGGACGGTGGTTAAGGTAGACAATGGGAACAGCGTCAGGGAAATGTTATTGGCTTATCGAAGGGCGGTCGGCTCAAAGGATAAGCCGGTGATGATTATTGCCCGGACGAAGAAAGGGGCGGGAGTGTCGTTTATGGAAGAAGCGGCCTTAAAGAACGATCCCAGATGGCACGGAGAGGTGCCCAAGCCGGATAAATGTGATGAAGCCATTTCAGAAATCGGCAAACGGGTCGCCTCTTTCCCGGGCAGCGTGGTGACCGCGAATTTCATTGAGAGAGCCCGCCTGAGTGCGGAGGAAAAAAAGCTGCTTTCCAGACCTCACCAGAGGGAAATGCCCATTGGTCTCACGATCCGGGAGAAATATGAAATTGGCTCAAAGGTTGCTACCCGCGCAGCGGCGGCTGAAGCGGTGATTAATATTGCTCAGAGCGATCCAAGAATCGTTACCCTTTCTGCCGATTTGTCCGATTCGGTGTTGAAGGGGGTGATGGCTGGATTGGGGATTTTGCTTCCGGGAAGCTGGAAAGGGAGACACATCAAGGCAGGAATTGCTGAATCAAACATGGCCGGAGTGGCGGCGGGATTGGCGGCCTCGGGATTTCTCCCGATTGTCGGCACCTTTGACATTTTTGTTTTACGCATGCTGGAGCAAATTAGAAATACACTGGCCGCCGACCAGTTTAACGTTATTATTGTAGGCACCCACGCCGGATTAGGTGTCGGTGAGGATGGACGCTCTCATCAATCAAGTGAGGTTCCAGGCATAATGAAACTAATTCCGAACATTCACTGTTTTGAACCGGCCGATGCCAATGAAACCGTTGCGGTATTTAATCGGATCATCAGAGGGATCCGATCGGAGGAAATGGAGGGCCCTTTCTACCTAAGGCTTACGCGACAGCCGGTGGATACGCTGTCACGGCCTCGTTTTGATCTCGAAAAGGGAATTTATCCGCTAAAACCCTGTGATAACCCTCGTTTGATAATTGTTACTTCGGGAGCGGTTTGTTCCATTGCTCTCAGTGTCGCGGAGATTTTGGAAAGCAGGGGGGTTCCGACAAGAGTTTTGAATTTAGTTTCGCCCAGTGCAATCGAGGAGATAAGAGATGTGAGGAAATTATTTAGCCCCTTTGTTCCTGTGCTTACCATTCAGGATGCCCACACCCGGGTTATGGGTTCAATTCTCGGAAGAGTCTTAACGCGTTCAAGAAATTTTGTTCCGACCATGATTGGTTCGGTGGGGATTCCGGGTTTTGGTGAATCAGGCAGCTCGGCCAGCCTTTATGAAAAATATTTTAATCAATCTGAGATTGTACGCAAGGCAATCGACCTGGTTCGTAAACAGGATCGATGGATTTTAGAAAATTTGCCTCCGCGTACGCGGTCGAGGTCTTAAAAGAATAAATCTCTTTTTCCTTGAGAATTTTCATCAGATAAAAAATTTCTGGCTCAGTCCGAGAGGGTTTTGATCAGCGCTTCACCAAATTCTTCCGCGGCCCCCGGCCCGCTGCCGGTGACGATTTTACCATCGATTTCAACCGATTTGCCGGTGCAGACGGCACCCGCTTTTTTGAGATCCGACTTTCCGTAAGGCGAAACAGCTGCTTTTTTCCCTTCCAATACTCCCGCTTTGGCCAGAATCATCGGCGCCACGCAGATCGCTCCGATAACTTTGTTGTATTTCTTAGCTTCGATGGCCAGCGATAAAGCTTGAGGATTGTCGACCAAAGCGAGCGCTCCATTTCCGCCAATGAAAACAACCGCGTCATAATCTGCCGCCTTGGCATCTTTGATCAGGATATCAGGTTTTACTTTCGAGCCATACATTCCTATAGCTTCTTTCAAAGTCGTCGACGCGATAGTAACTTTAACTCCTTTTGCTTCCAGCAGGTCCTTGGGCTTAGAAAATTCCTGATCCTGGAAATCTTTAGGTGCGAGAATCATCAAAACCTTTTTCGAAGAGAGACCTTCGGGCGAAGAAGGAACCGCAGGAACGATTTCCATTTTTAATATCTCGAGCTTGTATTTGGGTTCTTCCTTTGCCGGCGGCTTTCCGCCCATTGCCCAAGCAACGGAAGAAAACAATAGTGCAAAAATCAAAGTGCAAAGCGCAAAATTAATGTAATTTTTCATTTAATTTCGTTCCTTTCGTTCACAAAAACGATCTTTGGTTTTATTTCCCTGGCTTCCTTCTGATCCACCAATCCGTAAGCGAGAATGATTACCTTTTCGCCTTTTCTGCCGAGTCGGGCCGCCGGCCCGCGCAGGGAAACTTCTCCTTTTTTTCCAACAATGGCGTAAGTTTCAAAACGATTGCCGTTATTAAAGTTGAGGACGTGGACCTTTTCTCCGGGGACGAGTCCTGCCGCTTCCAGCAGCGCCGGGTCAATGGCGATACTTCCTTCGTAATGAAGCAGGGTGTCGGTTATGGTTGCCATGTGGATTTTGGATTTGAGAATGGAGATCAGCATCGTGGTAGTAATTATAACTTAATTTTCAGCGCACTTCAACTTGTGTTATAATACTTATAATGTACGCCGAATCGATCAACAAGTTAATAGCGGAGTTGCAGAAGCTGCCGGGGATCGGCCCCAAGTCGGCGCAGCGGCTGGCTTTTCACCTCCTCGGGAGCTCAAAGAAGGATATTGAAGAGCTTATCCTGGCGATCCGGGAAGCGAAAGAAAAAGTGAAATACTGCTCGATTTGCTACAACCTTACTGATATCGATCCCTGCAAGATCTGTTCTGACGAATCGCGCGATTCCAGATTACTGTGTGTGGTGGCGGAGCCGAAAGATTTGGTGGCGATTGAGCGCTCCGGCGTGTATAATGGAAAATATCATGTGCTGGGAGGAGTGATTTCTCCCCTGGATGGGATCGAACCGGAAAGTTTGAGAGTCAAAGAACTGCTGGTGCGATTGGGTAAAAATAGCGTTAAAGAAGTGGTATTGGCGATCAATCCGACCACCGAAGGCGAGGTAACCACTATCTATCTGACGAAGTTGATTAAGCCTTTGGGTGTGAATCTGACGCGCATCGCTTACGGGCTTCCCATCGGTGCGGACATGGACTACGCGGATCCCGCGACGCTTTCCAAAGCCCTGGAAGGGCGAAGAGAGGTGGCCTAATGGTTAATTGGTATCTGACAACCTGGTGGACGATCATGGCGCAGCCGATTTATTTTTACACTAAATTAAAAGAAGAAGAGTGGAAGGAGAAAGCCTTAACTTTCTTAATGATCTCTTCCTGGCTGCTGGCGGCGCCAATAACATTGGCAATTTTTATCATCCAATATGTCCCGATCGGATCAACGCTGATCGAAGGAATAGCTGGCTGGAAGTTCTTAATTATCCTGCCGGTCTTGATAACTCTGGCCTTTGTCTTTTTCATGATCACCTTCCTTATTCTGGGTGGAGTAATGGTAATTGTGCTCGGGGTAGCATTCTATATCATTGGCTTTGCTTTACATTATGTTTATTTACTGCTGGGAGGAAAAGGGGATCTCAATCGCATGCTGCAGGATTCGTTCTACAGCAGTGCAGTGGTTTTAGCCGGAATTTTGCCGATCATGTTTGCTATTCTGACAAGGTATAACATGTTGGATTTTTCGCTTTTTAGGGTCGGCTATAACTTGGTTTACGGATTGACTTTGCTCTTCGTTTATGGTCTCTGGGCGGTGGCGGGCCGCAAAGTTTACGGCGTTCCAAAATGGAAAGCCTTTGCCGGAGCGCTCCTCCCGATAATTTTTCTGTTGATTTTTGGTTTCGCTTTTGATAAAATTGCGCTTTCGAAATTAGAAACATGGATCACACCCTTGAAATAAGATGGCACGGGAGAGGAGGGCAGGGGGCTAAGACGGCTGCTCTTCTTTTTGGCGAAGCGGCGATGTCGCTCGGGAAATATATTCAGGCTTTTCCTGAATACGGTCCGGAGCGCATGGGCGCGCCGGTTGCTTCTTTTAATCGCATATCGGATGAGCCCATCACTCTCCATTGCGGGATCACCAATCCCTCGATCGTTCTGGTCCTGGATCCCACCCTGATGGATTCGGTGGATGTCGCTGCCGGCCTGCCGGAAGATGGAAAGCTAATCATTAACACCAGTTTATCGCCCAAAGAAATAAGAAAGAAGTTAGCCTTTAAGGGCGGAAAAGTTTATACGGTGGATGCCTCAAAGATCTCCAAAGAAACCATCGGCAGAGAAATACCCAATACCCCGATGCTGGGGGCGCTGATAAAGGTTTCGGCTTTTTTGAAGATCGAAGAAGTTATTAAAGATCTTGAATTAAAGCTTAAAAAGAAATTTGCTTCCAAGCTCGAGATCGTTGCCGGGAACTTAAGCGCGGTAAAACGGGCCTATCAGGAGGTAGCCGAAGAATGACGGAAGAAAAGAAGCCCGGGTGGAAGGAACTGCCCGAAGGTGATGTGTTAGAGTCCGGAACGGCGGTGAAATTTAATACCGGCGGCTGGCGCTCATCGCGCCCGCTCTGGACCCAGTCAAATTGCATTCAGTGCCTGATTTGCTGGATTGTATGTCCCGATTCATCCGTTACCACCAAAGATGGCAAAATGACCGGATTTGATTATGATCACTGCAAGGGATGCGGGATTTGCGATAAAGAATGTCCTACTAAACCGGGTAAACGCGCTATAACTATGGAGGCAGAAAAGAAATAATGCCGATAGCAGCAAAAACGGGAAATGAAGCGATGGCGGAAGCCATGCGCCAGATCAATCCGGACGTGGTGGCGGCTTACCCGATTACTCCCGCTACCGAAGTAGTGATGATTTTTGCCCAATTTGTAGCTGACGGTCTGGTCGACACCGAATATATCCCGGTTGAATCCGAACATTCCGCGATGTCAGCCTGCGTGGGGGCGTCGGCGGCGGGTGCCAGAGTTATGACCGGAACTTCTTCTCAAGGTCTGGCGCTGATGTATGAGATCCTTCCCATCGCTTCGGCGCTCAGGCTTCCTATCATCATGTCCGAAGTTAACCGTGCTCTTTCCGGACCGATCAATATTCATTGTGATCACAGCGACACCATGGGCGGCAGGGATTTCGGCTGGATCCAGATTTTTTCTGAGAACGCCCAGGAAGCATACGATAATCTGCTTCAGGCGGTTCGCATCGCGGAAGATCCGCGCGTAAAACTTCCGGCCATGGTTACCACCGATGGGTTTATCATCAGTCACTGCATGGAAAAGATAGAAATGCTGGAAGACAGCGAAGTCAAAGCTTTCGTGGGAGAGAGAAAACCCGCCGCCAACCTTCTGGACACGGAACATCCGATCACAATAGGGGCGCTGGATCTCCAGGATTATTATTTTGAGCATCGCCGGCAGGTGGCAGAAGCGATGGGTGGGTCGGCCCCGATTATACTTGAAGTAGCGGATGAATTTGCAAAAAAGACCGGAAGAAAATACGGGTTGTTTGATGAATATAAGCTGGCGGACGCGGAGATCGCGATGGTGGCGCTGGGTTCGACCTGCGGAACGGCGAAGGTTGTGATCGATGAATTGAGGGCAAAAGGAATAAAAGCCGGCATGCTAAAGATCAGAGTTTTCAGGCCTTTCCCGGCTGAAAAAATCGCCGAAGCGCTGGCGAAAATACCGGCAGTGGCGGTTTTGGACCGATCGGATTCTTTGAACGCGCAGGGCGGGCCGGTATTTACCGAAATCCGTTCGGCCCTTTACGATAAAGCTAAAAAGCCCAAGATCATTAATTATATTTACGGTCTCGGCGGAAGAGACATCATGCTCACTGACATTCGTTCGATCTTTTCCGATCTGCAAAGCGTTGATAAGCAAAAACTTGTCAATTATTTAGGAGTGCGCGAATAATGGTTACGTTAAAAGAACTGTCTAAAAGAAAGGATCCTTTGACCGGTGGCCACCGCGCCTGTTCAGGCTGTGGCTTTCCGCAAATCGTGAGAATGGTCTGCATGGCTTCGAAGGATCCGGTGGTAGTGGTTTGCGCTACCGGCTGTCTCGAGGTAACCACGACCATTTTCCCTTATTCGGCGTGGACCACGCCTTTTCTGCATGTGGCTTTTGAAAATGCGGCGGCGGCGCTTTCCGGGGTCGAATCCGCCTACGAAGCCCTTAAAAAGAAGGGGAAGATCAAAGGCCCGATCAACTTCGTGGCTTTTGGCGGCGACGGCGGGACTTACGATATCGGCATTCAGTCGCTTTCGGGAGCGATGGAGCGAGGACATAACCTGCTTTACGTTTGTTATGATAATGAAGGCTATATGAACACCGGGGTTCAGAGATCGGGAGCCACACCCCGCGGTGCCAATACCACTACCGAGCCGGCCGGAAAAGTTAAAGCCGGAAAAATGCGGCCGCGCAAAGACCTGACCGGGATCATGGCAGCTCACGGGATTCCTTATGCGGCGCAGGCCTCAGTTGGCTACTACATGGATCTGATCCGCAAAGCGGAAAAGGCTTTTACGATTCCGGGACCGAAATTTATGAACGTGCTTCAGCCTTGCCGACTGGGTTGGGTTTATGATCAATCGCGAACGATCGAGCTGGGAAAAATTGCAGTTGACACCTGTTTCTGGCCGCTTTACGAGGTTGAAAATGGGAAATGGAAACTTTCTCAAAAACCAAGAGAGAAGAAACCGCTGATAGAATTCTTAAAACCGCAGGATCGCTTCCGCCACTTATTTAAACCGGGAAATGAACCATTGCTGGCGGATTTGCAGGCGGAAGTCGATCGCAACTGGGAAGCTTTGCTCGAAAGAGCAGGGGAAAAAGGAGGAGCAGTCTAATGAATAAAAAACAACTGGCGGGGAAAATTGCTGAGAAAACTGATCTCTCAAAAGCGGAAGCGGAGAGAATTATTGATATCGCGTTGAATTCTATCTCCGAAGTTTTGATAAAGGGAGAAAAGGTTCGTTTGGTTGGATTTGGTAATTTTGTGGTAAGGACGCGTAAGGGCCGCATCGGCAGGAATCCTCAAACCGGGGAAAAGATCACCATCGGACAAACTAAATCTCCCGGATTTGTCCCCGGCATTAATCTCAAGAAAGCAATAAAAGGGAAATAACCCTTGGTAATGGTTAAAGTTGAGAAAGAACTAGGCAGTCTTTTAAATGTACTGCCTCCCCGCATTAAAGATGCTCTGGTTGACCAGTCAGATGTGAATCAGCTGGTCGAAATCGTTCTTGACCTGGGCAAACCTCCCGAAGCCCGTTTTGCCAGAAGAGTTTTCCGTATTCCGGGAAAAAATATAACCCAGGAAGATATCGATTATGTCGTGTCACAGGTGGGGGAATTTACTTCGGATAATCGGGCCGGGATTACGCGCACACTGCATCGCATTTCCGCCATGCGCAATCGATTCGGGAAAATCATAGGACTAACCTGCCGCGTTGGCCGTTCCATTATCGGAACCATTGACATAATCCGGGACGTGGTGGAATCGGGGAAAAACATCCTGTTCATGGGACCACCGGGAATTGGGAAAACCACTAAATTGAGAGAGGCGTCCCGCGTTTTGAGCGATCAGTTTGATAAGAGAGTGGTGGTGGTGGATACTTCGAACGAGATCGCGGGGGACGGCGATATCCCTCATCCCGGGATCGGAAAGGCGCGCCGCATGCAGGTTTCCTCGCCCGAGCTTCAGCACAAAGTCATGATCGAAGCGGTCGAAAATCATATGCCCGAAGTGGTGGTGGTTGACGAGATCGGGACCGAGGCCGAAGCGCAGGCCTGCCGGACCATCGCGGAGCGCGGGGTGCAGCTCATCGGAACGGCGCACGGGAATGCGCTCGATAATATCATCAGCAATCCGACCCTTTCGGACCTGGTGGGTGGCATTCAATCGGTGATTTTGAGTGACGAAGAGGCTAAGCGTCGCCGTACGCAAAAAGCCATTCTCGAGCGCAAAGCCCCGCCCACTTTTGATATAGCCATTGAGATCCGCGAACGCGATACTTTTGCCATTTATCACGATGTGGCAAAAGCGGTGGACGCCATTCTGCGCGGACGTGAACCTCAGCCCGAGATCCGGGTGCGAACCGCGGAGGGGAAAGTAGAAGTAAAGCAGAAGCCGAGAGAGGAAATGCCCGAACCGACCGAAAAAGAACTGAAAAAAGTTGAAAAAGAAAAAATAAAGGGTCCGCTCAGGATTTTTTCTTTTGGCGTTAACCGGCAGCATCTGGAGCGGGCGCTGCGGGCGATGCAGCTGCCGGCAGTGGCAGTGTTGACCCTGGATGATGCGGATCTGGTTTTAACGACCAAGCCTAAAGCGCGCCCTGGAACCAAGATCATGGTCTCAGCCGAGGAACACAATCTCCCGGTGCACGTCATTAGAAAAAATGTTTCTTCTCAAATTATCAAGTTTCTAAAATATTATTTTAAGGTCGGCGGCCGGGAAGAGAGCGAAGAAATTGCTCTGCGGGAAGTTGAAGACGCGATCCAGCAGGTAAAGGGCGCCAAAAAATCGGTTGATTTGAATCCGCAAAACGCTTATATCCGAAGACTTCAGCATCAAAAAGTAGATGAAGCGGGTCTGCATTCCGAGTCGGTGGGTGAGGAACCCAAGCGCCGCTTACGCATTTACCCCTAGTTTATAAACCAGGTGCCTTTTCCAATTTTCATCATCCGTTTTTGGATAATCGGTGCGGTAGTGGGCGCCGCGGGATTCAGTGCGGTCCAGTGCTGCGCGAGCAATTAATTTTGATACCAGAAGCATATTTTTCAATTCAAGCTCTTCGGGTGACTGCTTTTCCACCATCTCCAGTTTATGAAGGGCTTCTTCGAGGCTCTCCCTGGATCGAATAATTCCAGCGCCGTTCCACATGGCGCTCTTTATAACGAGCTTAAAACGTTGAATTTCAACGTCGGAAAGACGAGCCCTCACCCCGGCACTTCGTGCCACCCCTCTCCCTGAGGGAGAGGGGATAGAGGGGAGGGCCTTAGATGCAGCCACTGCCGCCCGGTATCCGAATACCAATCCTTCCAAGAGAGAATTAGAAGCCAATCGATTAGCTCCATGCACCCCGGTTGACGCACATTCTCCGGCGGCGAAAAGACCTTCGATATTGGTTTTGCCGTCGATTTCGGTCTTAATTCCCCCCATAAAATAATGGGCGGCCGGCGCAACCGGGATATTGTCTTTGGTAATATCTAATCCTCGTTCAAGGCAAGTTTTGTAAATCATAGGAAAGCGATGTTTAATTTTTTCCGGATCTATCTCTCTTAGTGAAAGATAGACATGGTCTTCATTGGTGGCTTTCATTTCTTCCACAATGGCGCGGGAGACCACATCGCGCGGTGCGAGTTCATGAATGAAGCGCTCGCCGCGATTGTTGAGTAGCATGCCGCCTTCCCCACGTACCGCCTCCGAGATTAAAAATTGCGGCAGGGCGATGATATCTTCAAATTGCTTAAATTGGACCAGGGCAGTGGGATGGAACTGGACGAATTCCATGTCGGTCACTTCGGCTCCCGCCCGGTAAGCCATGGCGACGCCGTCGCCGGTGGCAAAAGCTGGATTGGTGGTGTGGAGATAAATCTGGCATACACCTCCGGTGGCGATCAAGGTAGCTTTTGAAAAGTAATGGATTGCCGTGCCATCATCTTGGTTCGAGGCAAGGGCTCCGACACAGCGTCCATCACTTATAATCAAATCAATCCCCATCATTTGCTGATGGATTTCTACTTTACCTTCGCTGATGACTCTTCTCCCCAAAGTCCTTTCAATCTCGGCGCCGGTTTCGTCCCCGGCATGCAAAATTCTCCTGCGTTTATGGGCACCTTCCAGGGTCAAGGCATATCCTCCGCCGGCTTCGGTCTCAGCTTTATCGAACTGCGCGCCCATTTCGATCAGCTCTTTTACCCGGTCGACCCCTTCGGTTACCAGGATCCTTACCGCTTTTTCGTCACAGAGGCCGGCGCCGGCTTTGATGGTGTCCTCGAAGTGATACTCGGTTGAATCGCGGATCTTGTCGATGGCCGCGGCGATCCCGCCCTGGGCTTTTTCGGTGGCGGTTTCGCCGATCTTGCCTTTGGTCAAGAGAATGACTTTGCCGTATTTGCTGGCTTCGAGCGCTGCCGTGAGTCCGGCAATGCCTCCGCCTATGATCAAGAAGTCACAATTTTCAGTCATGGGTTGATATTATACAATAGCTGGAAAGAGTTAACAAATTAGGCTATAATTTATCCCATGAATATTTTGGGAGTTAAATTTATACAGTTTACGGCCGGTCCGGTTTTCAAAGGCGCTTCGGTCACCATCGTTGGCTTGCTTGCTTTGCTATTTGCCCTGTGGATGTCCCGGCGCTGGAAGGAACCGCTCCGCGGCGGATTTATAGTTTTTATCGGGCTCTCGATCTTTATTGTGCTCTATGGGCTTTATATTCTAATCTTTCAACCGAATTGGTGGGCGCTACCGTATTAGCGCGAAGCGTTGGGGGATCGTCTAACGGTAGGACTGCAGCCTCTGGAGCTGCGTATCGGGGTTCAAATCCCTGTCCCCCAGTACCTCGACTCCGCCTCGACAGGCTCGGCGTCGCTCGGTACAAGTAAGAGGGTCGAGATTTATGCCTTATTTTGTCTACATCATCGAATGCTCCAATAAAGCCTTATATACGGGCATAACTACAGATGTTGAGCGTCGTTTTAAACAACATCAGGCAGGAGAAGGCGGGCGTTATACCAGTTATAATCGACCGAAAAAGATACGCTACTATGAAGAATGTGGAACGAGAAGCGAAGCGCTTAAACGCGAAGCACAAATAAAAAGATGGTCGCGCACAAAGAAGTTAGCGCTTATAAAAGGAGACAGGGGAATTTTTAAAGCGGCTTCAAGATGCAGGAATAAATAATATTGTACTCCCGACCCCGAGCGATCCCGAGAGAGCGAAGCGAATCGAGGGAGAGTCGAGGGGACAGCGATAAGGCGGAAAAATGCTAGAATGGAGAAGATGGGAGCAAAAAATAATTTATCAATTACTTTGATAAGGAATTAAAATATGCCTCATCTGGAATTTTAAAAGCCTCATTAAAATCGGAAAAATCTGTGATTGCATCCATTTTATTATTAACGCCCCTTAATGCAGAATTAAGCAAAAGGATGTCGTTTGTCGGTAACAATTCAATCACTTTTTGAATCAATAAGTGAACTGAGAAGGCCATATATTGTGTGTATATCTTCGAAGGTAATTTCATTGAATCGCCTCTTTTAAGAGGATCTATTCTTGAAATAAACAAAGTGTCTTCTATTTTATAAATATTGCATTCTCCTTCAAGGGAATGATCCGTAAATCTTACAACATCATCAATGTTAACTATCCTTAAAACATTCGCGTTCCTATCCAGTCCAGCATCTAGTAAGACTTGCATACTTGTCCTTAACATATTTGCCGCAAATTTGCCCTCCGAAGAATTTCTATCAAAAATCCACCACATATGTAGGTAGTACCAAAGAACTAATCTTACATATTCATGCAAATTAGTGTTTTCTTTAAATGATATGAATTCAACGGAGCTATCCCCATTCTCATTAATTGATACTATCGTTGAAAGAGCTATATCCTCATCTTTAATATTAGGTGAGATGGTAAGCCCTAATTGTGAACATATCAGTTTTATGGCTTCTTTATAAGCCTTCCTTAAATCCTCGTCTGAAATATGTTTTTCTTCTATAATACGTTTCGTTACTTCAGAAGCATGTTCGGAGCACATCATCCCGTATTTATCATTAAATTCTTCCGGCTTTCGAATGCCAGCGAGGATCATATTTGTTGTATTGCCTGTTCTTGTTGTTTCTTTGCCGCAAATCTTGCATTTAGGAAAATACTTTTGGCCACCAGTTTTCTGCATAAGGAAAAAAATAAAGACAAACCATGCAATGATTATAATAAATGCTATTAAATAAATTAAAAAACCCAAATTAGTTCACCTTATGCCTTCGGTTTCAAATTGTATTATACTGCATACTAATGCAAACTTAAATCTTTATCGTGGACCGATAATTATAACAATAAAGTATATATGTGCTGGAAAGTATATATGTGCTGGAAAGGGAAAGATGGGAAATCAAAAAACGAGTTATAATTAATTGCTAATAATACTCTTACGGAATATAATATAAATCTGATGAATGAATTGTTGTTCGTTTTCAACACAATCACTATATTACTGGCATTTATTAAGGAATATTCTGGTGGATACAATTATTCTTTCTCTGAAACGCTAGATTTGCGGAATCATACACACCTTACGACAATATTAGGAAATTGATAATGATGAATATTATTAAGTATATTATTGAATTGATTACAAGAAAGAATTATTTAAAAAATGTGCTTGTCGATGAAAATACATCAAGATTTATTAATAAAGTTACTGATATGTCGGAATATGATCCCAGAAAAATATTTATTTATGGCTCCGCTATTCATACGAGCTCATTATTGGATGGCATATATTTTAGCAAACACAATAATATGATAAAAAGAAGTCTTGGTAAAATAACCAAAGAGAAAGGGTTAGAAATATTTAAAATTATGATGGGGTTTGATTTCATAAGATTTACCGAAGTCGCGGAATACAACAAGATATTAGGAGACTCTTCTATTGAGCCTGCAAATTACGAAAAGGATGTTTTAAATATTATCGAGTATGACAAAAACAACATAAAGAATATGCGAAGGATGAGAAAAGCATATATTCATGCTAAGAAGAGTGAGAAGCACATTCCATTTTATAACGAGATATATAAGATAATCCTTGAAACTATTTATGATAAAGAACGTCCTGATATTAGCTTAGATGATTTATTGTCTTTTGCCCGTTATCTAAGTGATTCATCGGTAAAGTTTCATAAATATATAGCTGAAATGATAAAAAAGAATATATACGAAGAGGTGGATGTTAATATCGATAGGATTGCTTGTGGCAAATATTTTTATTTATTAAATTATGATGAGCAATATTCATTTATGTTGGAAGGGCAGGAATCTGCGAATAGAATGCATATATTAAAAGAATTGTATTATTTCAGATCTTGGATAACGCAATTTACATTGAGGCTTCCCTTTCTAAACACTGATAAGGAAGACAAAATAATCGAAAATATGATTGGGCATGCAACAACATTAGGGAAAGGAACCTTTTCAGCAACGCATGACAATATTGAAATTGGTAAAGAAATGCTTTATAAGCGATGGGAAGATTATGATACCCTTATTGAAGGCGGAAAGCATTCGCCGGTACCACTGGAAGCAATATGCGCTAAATTATTGACCAATTGCAATATTCTTCTTGATGCTGATAAGCAAGAAATGCTTATTAAAGATACTGAGGATTTAATATCTGAAATAAGAAAAGATGAGAACTATATAATATTAACTTCTGGGCTGTAAAAACGAAATCAATTATATTGTTTGTGATTTATTGGGTGGTTTAAAAACCAATAAATATTTTTCTTTTTTTCATTTTTAAAAGGCCGGGCCGTTCCGGAAAAAAGGGATCAAAAGTGCTTGCGCTGAGAGGAATCGAAGTGCCGCTTGCTGCCATGAAAAGTATTAGGTAAAATTATGGAGAAAGTTTGAGAAGAAAAAGGACTCGCAGCCATCTTATCGGCGCAAACCTTCTCCTTGATTTCGATATTTTTTCAGAAATTCAAGAACCTGAAGGAAAACATCCTTTTAAATGCTTTAATGAATATGCCATATTGGTAAATAAAGAAATATATTCCCAAAAGGGGCTTATGTTGACATCAATCCCACTTTCCCGCAACATCTTTATTCCTTGGCCATTTATTCTTGGATTCAAGTTGTCGGTTGCAGCGATTACCACTCTGGGGATGCCGGAAGAAATAATTAAATACGAACATCCTAACCCTGGATAAGTACAGGGTTCCAAAGTTAAGTATAAAGTTGATTGCCTAAAAAAGCCGTCTCTCTTATCAATCTCCTTTAGGATTTCAGGGAAAAGGCGATTTAATCTCAAATTTCTCTCCCGATGAATTATTTCGGTCGGGAATCTCCCGCACATTTGATATAATTGACCAAACATATCTGACAACTTGTCGTTTCCTCTTTCATCGATATATTTTTTTGCGCCTTTAAATAAAACTTTAAATTCAGTGTGTTCTTCGCCTGATCCTGTTTTATGCGCAACGGAAATTATTTTTCCATTCCTGACCAAGCACGCCCCGACTCGCGGGGATGGATAGGGTTGGGATTTTAAGGACAATTTTATGGCTTGTGCCATAAAATAGGCACCGAAAACTTTATTAAGCATTTGATTCGTATTCCCTCACGATAGTATATCCTCATTATTAAATTGAGATTTCATTATTTATATTGTTATAAGCAGTGTTTATGTCGGATAAAATGTGATTAAAACCAATAAATATTTTTCTTTTTTTGCGCCAAAGGCGCATCCGCCTCTGGCGGACATTCCTAAAAGGCGGGCCACTCCGGGAAAAAGGGGATCAAAAGTGCTTGCACTGAGAGGAATCGAAGTGCCGCTTGCTGCCATGAAAGGTATTGGGTAAAATAATTGAAAAGGCGGCGCCCTGAGCCTGCTTGCCCTGAGAGGAATCGAAGGGCCGAAGGGTTCGGAAAGAAAAAGGACTCGCAGCCAACTTATCGGCGTTATTTCTGAAACATCCGCGGTACAATTTTGAGGAGAGAGAAGAGCCCTTTCAGCCGGTCTCTTTTTCCGTAAAGAAAGAAAAGTCCGCCCTTCATTCCGTCATAGAGCCCTTTGCTGAACGGATACCACCACAGGTTTTTGGGGGTGGGGAAGATGTCGTGCACGATGGTTTTGCTTTGCGTCATTTCCTCAAAGCCCAGGTAACCATGGGTCCGGCCAAAACCCGACTGCTTAAATCCTCCCCAGGGGGTCTCGGCCATGCCGTGGCTCATCAGATGGTCGTTAACCGTGATAACTCCGGCTTTGATTCGACGGGCAACCGCTTCAGCCATTTTGCGGTTCCTCGACCAGACCGAACCAGTGAGCCCCAGTGTAGAATCATTTGCCAGCCTGACGGCTTCTTCCATGTCCGCCACCGGCATAACCGCCACCACCGGTCCAAAAGTTTCTTCCTGCATCATGATCATGTCATGATTTACGTCGGTTAGAACCATGGCAGGGATAAACATATCGGTTGGGGCGCTCGGAGGTTGCGACTGCGCATAGATTTTGGCTCCCTTTTTGAGGGCGTCATCAATGTGCAGCTTGATCTTTTCGAGCTGCCTTTTGAGAGTAATTGCTCCCAGGTCAACCTGGTAGTCCTGATCAGGACCAATGCGCAGGCGCTCAATCCGGACCTTTAGTTTTTCAAGAAACGGCTCATAGACGTTTTTGTGAACGTAGATACGCTCAATACCGGCGCAGGATTGGCCGCAGGTGGAAAAACCGCCCCAGAGCGCACCGTTTGCCGCGCGGTCGAGATCGGCGTCTTCACACACGATCATGGCATCATTCCCGCCCAGCTCCAAAAGGAGGGGGGTCAGGGTTTCGGACGCTTTTTTCATAAGGTATTTGCCCGTGGCAACCGACCCCGTAAAAAGAAGCTTGTCGATCCCGTTATCCAGAAAAGCGTCCCCGGCAATCTTTCCCGGTATGTTTACATATGAAAAAAGCCCTTCCGGCAGTTTTGCCGCGTCAATGCATTCTTTGAGAAAATATCCGGTGGCCTGGGTGGCGGTCGCAACCTTTAGAATTACTCCGTTCCCGCAAAGCAGAGCAATGATCACATCGTAGTAGGGAATGCAGAAAGGGTAGTTCCAGGGACTGATCACCCCAACCACGCCATACGGCTCCCGGATGATTTTACTTCTTTTGTTGAAGAGGAGGATGTTTCCCGTGGGGAGCTTTTTGTCTTTCAGGAATTTTTCCGCGTGCCGGCAATAAAAGTCAGTTGCCATAAGGACCGGGGCAACCTCGGTTGACAGAGCGTCAAAACGGGTTTTGCCGTTTTCTTTTGAAATGATATCCGTGATGCGGTCGATATTATCCATCATAAAATCAACGATCTTTTCGATCCGTTTAACTCGACTTTTAACCGGCAGGGTTCCCCAGCCCGCCTGGGCTTGCCTGGCCCGCTTTATGGCGGCCTGCAGTTCCTCAACCGTGTTAACCGGGTATTCTCCGATTTTTTCACCGGTGGCGGGATTGATGGAGACGGTATTTTTTTCTGTCATGTCATATCCCTTTGGCCTGATTATATAAAATAATATGTCTCTGCACAATCGGGTCTTTTAAAAGGATGGGGATAAAAAGCAGACAAAAATCTATCAAAAAAATGAATCGCCGCTTTCCCTGGCATAACCTGACTTGATTATTAAGCATTTAAATTGTATTATCTCCTCAAGGAGGTGAACAATATGGTAGAACCTGTTGGTCCTCTTAAGGTTCCGGCATGGGCACAAAAGGGCCCAGCAACAGTTGATCTTCGTACCCCTGAGGGGCTTGTGAAGGCAAGCGAGTATCTTCAGCGAAACAAAGATAATCCGAGTGCAATTCAAAAGTTTGTGGATGCAATGGTTAGAGCTGGAGAAAATGGATCATTCATAATGAACTTGCCCAAGTAAATATTATTAATGTTCTGTTACTCGTAAGCATTTGATATCGGAATTGGTTCGCCAAATTTCATCTATTTAAAAGGTTTGAGAAGAAAAAGGACTCGCAGCTTTCTAAAAGCCAGTTTGTCCAGCGCTGAGCCGGCGGCAGAGCTCTTATAGTTGACTTGCCAGAGTCAACAATCCAAAAATGATAAAAATGGCGGCCCCCAACCATTTTATGGCTTTCTCAGATACCATTTTTTTTATCCATGATCCGCTGAAGGCGCCAATGGCGTTAATGAGCACCATACCCAGGGTCGCGCCCAGCCAAACCTGGAAGGGCGTTCCGGACTCTGCCGAAAGGGTGAGCGTGGCGAGCTGAGTTTTATCCCCGAGCTCGGCCAGGAAGAAGGCTGAGAAAATAATAAGGAACGGGCTTCTGCCGTCCTTTTCCTTATCCCGCTCCGCTGCTTCCTCTTTTCCGACCAAAGTCCATATCCCAAATACAATAAATAAGATCCCCGCTGCCAGCTTCAAATAGAGCTCCGGAATAAAATGATTAATGACGCCGCCAAAGCTTACCGCCAAGAGCATGAGCGCGGCGGTCGCGGCGGAAACCGCGCCCATCACTTCCCAGAGCGGGTAACGGGTCGCAAAACCAAGCGTTAAAAGCTGAGTTTTGTCTCCTAACTCCGCGGCAGCAATGATCATAAAGCTTGAGAAAAGCGGCCAAAGGTTCATAGATTTAATTATACATTAAATGAACTGAAATTCCTGTCTTTTCCCCGCGATAAACAAACGAGATGGATTTAACTTGTCAGGAAACAAGCGCCAGCCAACCAGTAAAGGTTGCCGCCGCTGCCAGAAATGAATTGAGCAAAGCGGCCGATCTTATTAATGAGGGCAAACCTCAAAAAGCGGTCGCGGTCCTCCAAAAACTGGTAGGGAAAAACCGGAAAAATATCGCGGCGCGCAGATGTCTGGCTCTGGCTTATTACCGCGGCGGACAAAGCGAATCGGCCATCCTTGAATTAAAAAAAATTATTGCTCTTGATCCAAACAACGCAGAACATTATTTTAACTCAGGTTTTATTTATCATTCGCAAGGGGAAAATGACCCGGCGGTTGTAAATTATGAAAAGGCGTTAGCGCTTGATTCCGGGAATCTGAAATATAAAAAACAATTAGGTGAGACCCTCTTTGGGATGGCAGACTCTTTGTATGCAGCTCGGCGGAGCCGGTTGGATAATCAAGAAAAGATCATCGGGTATCTGGAGAAGCTGATCCGTCTGCAATCCGATCACGTTAATGGGCACGAGCTGCTAGGAAGGGTCTTTGAAGATATCGGAGATGTATTAACTGCTCAGGGGAACAGGGAAGCGGCAAAAACTAATTATGAAAAATCCAGAGATGAATATCTAAAAACGGTAATTCTGGATCCCGGGCATAAAGCTTCGCTTTTTCTGGCAAAGGTTTGCCTGGCTCTGGAGAGGAATGATTTAGCGCTAAGATATGTTAAATCCTATCTCAGATTTAATGATAGAGAATTTACCATTCTGATCGGTATTCTAACGAAGTTGGCATCAAAGGACCCCAAAAATATTGAGTTAAGGAAATTATTGGCGATAGCCTACCATCGTAGCAGTCAAACTGAATTAGCGATTCGGGAATATAAGCAGATCATGGTGCTGGAGCCGAACCGGGCGGAGAATTACAGCAACCTGGGTGTGTTATACCGCGCGAGAGGCCTGCAGGAAGAAGCGGCGCAATCTTTTGAGCGAGCCGTAGAACTTGAGCCATCCAGACTTGAATATAAAAAAGATCTGGCCGGCATTTATTTTTCGATGGCTATTATCCAGTACGCTACCTTCGATCGGTCCAGAAGAAGCTGGAGCAGGATGATCGATTATCTCAATCGATCGATCCGCTATGAGCCGAATAACGCTTCCGCTTATAGATTGCTGGGAAAAGTCTATGAAGAAATTGCAGAATATTGGAAAAGTCACAGCAACCTGAAGAAAGCGGAAGATTATTACAAAAAAGCCCAAAACGCTTACCTGGAAATGAGAAAAATCGAGGAAAAGCTGAAAGCAAAAGTTAATCCGCCCCACTAAAAAAGTGGACACAATAATCTTAATGGCATAGATAGATTCTTTGCCTCCTCCCATATTAGCTGAAAATCACCTGAAATTTGATAATATTATAATCGATAAATAAGAAGATAATTCAGCTTAAGGAGAAAGCCAAACTATGCGTATAAATGATAGGCGTATCTTTTTCGCCGTGAAAGGTAACGCGGGGACAGATGGTGGAGCGGTCGTTACTTTTACCGGCAAGACCAGAATTTATGAATCAAAATTGCCAAGTGAACATTGGATTAAAAGAGAAGAGAATATGAAAAAGGTAAATACTGATTATCCGCCGGCACTTTCCGCCGCTAGAAGCTTGGATGAGCTTATGTCACTGGCGGCCAGGCATATGGCGGAACTCTTTGCCCCGGATTCCTTCCTTTTGTTGATACCACCCTTAAGAAAATCCCCGGCAATACCGGAGATCGATGAGATTATAGAAGTCGCATTGGAAAAGAATACGCTTATCTATTTGCCGGATCTCCGGCTGGGGAAAGCAATTACCATGGGACAATTGCCCGGAGAGCTGCACGACATTTATCATGAACCGGTCACCGTTAATGAAGTGGGGAATACCCCCGAAGCTTTAAAGGGATTATTACAAAGAACAGGGTCAGACGAGTTCTCTTTGGTAGTGGCACCATTAACTTGCGGATTTGACGAACCAGGGTTATTGCTTGGAGAATACCCGCGCTATGGGGTTTTGGTCCTAACAGCCGGAAGAACTCATCTTCTGCATGAGTTTGCAGGTTTAGTGCCCCTTAGGGAATATGCCGAAAAACTGGCCATTGCGATAAGCTTATTGCCCAATAATCCCACTTATTAATCTTTTAATTTTCTAAGGGCAGCTGTATCGGCACCGCGATAATTTAAAAGGTAGCTCACTTGGGCATATTTTTTATCATTCTCGTAAATGAATCTCGAGTTTACGCAGTTTGGTTGTTTTTTGTCTATCTTTTGTGCCGGCTTCTCGCAGTAGTTTTCGTACTGACCTAATCCCATATTTGTACCTCTATTTATTATATCGTAATAATTTGCTTAAAACTCGTATTGGATATAACCTCGCCTTTATGTGCATTAATCTGATGCTTTTGTAGTATAATAAACTTAATGAACCTGCTTAAAACCGGCCTGATCTTAGAGGGTTTAAACCTTGAACAGAAACGAGCGGCTACCCATGGAAAAGGACCGCTATTGGTTATCGCGGGGGCTGGGACTGGGAAAACCACCGTCATCACCCGCCGGATCACCTGGCTGATAGCTCAAAAATTGGCTAAACCGGGCGAAATATTGGCCTTAACCTTTACTGATAAGGCTGCCGACGAAATGGAGTCGAGAGTCGATATTCTGGTGCCCTATGGCTATGTTGATATTTCGATTTCCACTTTTCATGCTTTTGGCGACCGGGTTCTTCGCGATCATGCCATTGATCTCGGCCTCCGGCCCGATTACCGAGTACTTTCCTTACCAGAGCAGATCATCTTTTTCCGCGAGCACCTTTTTGAGTTTCCTCTGAAATATTATAAATCCCTGGGAGATCCGACGAGGCACATCGAAGCCTTAATCAATGTGATTTCTAGGGCAAAGGACGAGGATATCTCGCCCGAAGAATATTTAAAATGGGCTAAGAAGGCAAAAGGGCTGGAGAGGCAGCTTGAGGTTGCAAGAGTTTATCAAAAATATCAGCAGCTGAAGGCGGAGAAGGGGATGATCGATTTTGGGGACCAGGTGTGCCTGGCTTTAAAGCTATTTCGTGAGCATCCTTCTATTCTCAAAGAATTTCAAGAAAAGTATAAGTTTATTTTGGTCGACGAATTTCAGGATACTAACTATGCCCAGTTTGAACTCCTCAAGCTTTTGGCCGGCAGGAAAGCCAATGTTACCGTCGTGGCGGACGACGACCAGGCGATCTACCGCTTTCGCGGAGCGGCGATCAATAACGTTCTCGGATTTGAGAAACACTACCAAAAGTGCAAGAAGGTGGTTTTGACCAAAAATTACCGGTCGACCCAGATCATTTTAGATACTGCCTACCGACTGATCAAGCACAATGATCCCGAAAGATTGGAGGCAAAAGCGGGGATTGATAAGAAACTGATTGCTATTTCATCCGATTCCGGGAAAAGAGTCGAACACCGGCATTTCGATAAAGTAACCTCCGAGGCGGACTGGGTGGCGCAAACCATCAAAACGAAGTTCGAGGCGAAGGAATATCAGCTCAAGGACTTTGCCATCCTGGTTCGCTCCAATGCCGACGCCGAGCCTTTTCGCCAGTCGCTCAATCTGCTAGGAATCCCCCATCAATTTTCCGGTGGGGGAGGGCTTTACGTTTACCCGGAAGTAAAACTGGCGGTCTCTTTCCTTCGCGTCCTCGGCGATTTAACCGATTCAGTCGCTCTCTACGATCTGGCGCTTTCGCCAATCTATCAGCTGGACCCGCTCGATTTGCAGAAGATGAATACCTTTGCCAGCAGGAGGAATTATACCCTGCATCATGTTTTTACTCACCTTGGCGAGTTTGACATTCTCTCGGATCTTAAAGAGGAAAGCCGGGCAACGGTCCGAAAGATCATGGAAGATATTCAGTACTATTTATCATTCGCAAAACAAAAAACCACCGGCGAGGTTCTTTACACTTTTTTGAAAAAATCCGGTTACATTTCCAACCTGACCAAAGAAATGAGTCTGGAAAACGATGAGAAACTGAAGAACCTGGCCAGGTTTTTTGAAAAGATCCGCGAATTCAAGGAAGTGGCGGAAGTCGATCGGGTTTCAGAATTCGTAAAGTATTTAAATATCCTAAAGGAAGCCGGGGACGATCCCGAGTCCTCTCAACCCGATATCGATGCAGATGCAGTGAATGTCATGACTGTCCACAAGGCCAAGGGTTTGGAATTCCCGGTCGTTTTTATGGTTTCTTTGGTTGCAGATAAATTCCCTGTTAGAGGGCGAAAGCATCCGATTGAGCTGCCGGAGGCGCTAGTTAAGGAAGAACTTCCTGGCGGCGACTACCAGCTCATGGAGGAGCGGCGGCTTTTCTATGTCGGGATGACGCGAGCCAAAAAGGAACTTTACTTGACCTCAGCGGTTGACTATGGAGGAAAGCGCGATCGAAAGGTTTCCCAATTAGTTCTGGAAGCTTTAGATATGCCGAAAGCCGATATTTCGGTTTTGAATAAACCGGCGCTGAAACAAATTGAACTCTTCGCTCCGGCTGAGCCGGTTATCCCCGCCGAGCGTAAAAGGTCAAAGGACGAGATCATTTCTCTTTCCTATTATCATGCCGATGATTATTTAACCTGTCCCTTGAAGTATAAATACGTGCATGTCCTGCGGGTTCCACTGCTTCCCAACCATCAAATCATCTATGGCTCGGCGATGCATAAAGCGGTGCAGGCCTATTTTGCCGCCAAAAAGGATAAGAAAAGGTTCACCGAAAAACAGCTGCTTGAAGCTTTGAGAAATAACTGGTCTTCGGAAGGTTTCATCTCTCGCACGCACGAAGAACAAAGATTTGCAACTGGCCAGAAGGCCTTGAAAAGATTCTTTAAGGCTGAAAAGAAAAGGAAGAGAGCGGCGAAGCTGGTGGAAGAGCAATTTACGCTTCTCGAAGGTAAAGTTCAGGTGAGGGGGAGGTGGGATCTGGTTGAAAAGTCAAAAGTCAAAAATAAAAAGTCAAAAATTATAATTGTGGATTTTAAATCATCGGAGGTGAGATCGCAGGAAGAGGCAAGCAGGAAAGCTCGCGAAAGCCTTCAGCTTTCCATTTATGCTTTGGCGTGGAAAACGCTCTTCGGGAAACTTCCCGATTTTCTGGAACTTTATTTCCTGGAAACGGGCCTGGTGGGTTCAACTCAGAAATCAGAAGCTGATTTAGATAAGACCTGGGATAGGATTAAAAAAGTAGCGGAAGGCATTCGAGAGGCTGATTATCACGCGACTCCCAGCTATATGGCCTGCAATTACTGCGCTTACAGTGAGATCTGTCCCAGCGCGGCGGTTTAGGCGGCTAAGCTTTCGTGGTATGGCTGTCCTCTGAAGGGTTGCTTTGGCAGGCGGCGGACGGTAAGCATGGTTTCCCCGCTCATTCTTTCATTACCATCGCCGCATGGGTATGGGTATTAATCAACCCCGGCATAATGAGTTTTTTCTCAGCTTCAATTATCTTTCTGGCTTTATATTCAGTTTCCGGAGCAATCGCAATGATCTTAGAATCACTAATCAGCACATCGGCTTTTTCCAGGATCGTCATTGATGGATCCATCGTCAAAACCATGCCATCTTTTATCGCGATATCTGCTTTTATGGGGTCCATAACTAGCATTATAGCAAAACGTAAATGAGGTATATAGCTTTTTTAAACATTTATAGGAAGCGGAGCATTATACTGCTTTTATTCCGGTTCCTTATCAATCATGCCAGGAACATCTTTCAGCCCAAGTACTCGTTCAATCTCCATGAACGCTCCTTCTTTTTCAATCATTTCTTTGGGAAAGAGATTAAAAGTATCAACCATAAAGCTATGCCATTCCTCGTAGCTTGAAAAACGTAAAAAAGTCACCGATTTATCTATCCCTTCATTCTCTTCGCACAAAGGAGAAAGGTAGATGGGAACAAGCAGCTGGCTCCCGTCTAGTCTTCCCAACGCTTTCCCGGCTTGATTTTCATATTGATTTTTGTCTTTATCAAATCTTCCAATTGGATCCACTTGCGAGCTGAACTCATAAGGCGCATCTTTTTGATAAATCAAATTGAATTGTTCGTTTTCATAAGATTGCCAATACCTAGTTTTTTTACCTCCTCTGGAAAGGAAGGAGGTCCATGGTGATTGGCTTGAACGAGAATATCCATTGAATTCCCCTTTATGGTTAACAATGGGATTATAAATTTCTACCTTAATACCGCTGCTGAATTCCATATACCCTAAAAAATTGCCCCCACTATAAGCCATAACCCTTCCGCTGTATTTTCCTCCTGGACAGATTTCATCTTTCCTAATTTCAATATTTTGGTGGTCATAAACGGGAGCCGGATCATCCTTGAGTTCATTAAACTTTTCTTCAAGTAGTGATCTCTCAGGAGGTTCTTGGAAGTAGCTTCTTGAAAGCTCCGTCAGCGTCCTAAAGGCATCCGACGCTTTTTCTATTTTTTCAGCAGGAATGGGCTGCCCCATCTTGACGGAATGAACTTTGCTTTGGTTTTCGAGATCCATAGTAGCGGGTAAAGTGGTTGGTTGGGTTCTGCTTTGATTATGACGCTTGCAATCTAAGGCCAATTTTCCTCCCAGCAGTAACAATGACAAGGACCCGGCCGCGAATAAGACTTTTCTAACGTGCATTCTTAAATCTCCGAACCAAATAATATTCTTCGCTCTCCTTTAAGGAAGTCAAAACATCCAATTTAGGAACTAAACCGGGGTGTGAGACAAGCCAGCGGGCCAATTCATTCTTCACTTCTTGCAGGCCGAGCGGCGGATCATCCGGCTTTAGATTATACTCAAAACATAATCCATCCTCTTCGTCATAAAATTCAACGTATTTTTTATAAATATATTTTGCGGCGGGAGCAAAGTTGCCTTTCTGCATCTGTTCCCTTACCTGCTTGCGGCTAAGATGAAAAAAGTTTCCTTCAACGTACGATTCGGTAACTCTGGCACTGTCTTCAAATCCGTCTTTCTTCGCATAATTATCAGTAAAATCGTTATCATTTGTATCTGGCTTCATCTTCCATTGGGTACAGGGCTGTGGCTGGTTGGGGCATGAATATATACTCCACTTATCCCAGCTGATCCGGTAATAAATCAGGCTGGGGTCGCCAGCAGTCTGATTCCCTCCATTATTACCACGTGCTACGCCGATATCCCAATGATGGGCTATTTCATGAACCGCCGTATCGGAACCCGAACAGCCAAGGTCAATAGATTTACTGTGATGGTAATATTCACCGCAAATTCCCATCCTTAATTTTTTATCAAAATAAACCGACTCCAGCCCCCGAAAGTGGCTTTTAGGCAGAATAGAAAATGCCCGTGCAAAGGTAACTAACTTTTTTCGAGCTTCCTCTCCTTCGCCGTTAAATTTAGTTTTAATTGACTTCAACATCTGCTGAACCATCTTTTTGGCGGTTGTTGAAAGACCTTCTTGCTCCAGATCTAAAGCTGCTGCAACAGGATTTGGACGATAATTTTGAAATTCTCCAAGCGTTTTGGCAAACAAACCTTGGCTCCCTGTTATTACAGAAAGTTTACCTCCCGTAACTCTTTCCAAGTATTCCATCACCAGTTCCTGAGTGCTAGTTTTTATTTTAATTTGATCGCGATCAGCTATCCTCCAACCCTCTTCTGTTTTATACATTACCCAGTAATATTTTTTTGGGGTTTTTATTTCCTCATTTAGTTTAACGATGCGCGTTCCCATTATCAATCTAACATCCCCAACGTCCTTGCAGGATTGCAGGAATAGGAACAGAAAATACAGCTTTGGGGGAATACCATAAGACTTCTCCCAATCCTTTATAGAGGCGTGGGTATAATATTCAAAATGGGAGGCCAGTTTCCCCTCTTTCTCCAATTGCTCCACCATCTTAAAGACTTCGCCGCTGGTCCGAATCCTACGCAATTTTAAATCTTCCAAAGCCGATTCAATATAGCGACGGTCCTCCGCAAGTTTTACGTTTCCTCCAATCAACTTTAATATACCTTTATATAAATCGGAAGCAGCGCGATAGTCGCGTCGATTATAATGGAAATATTCAGCTCTGGTGGTAAATAATCGTATTTTATCCTTGATATATTCTTCTCGCTCGGTTGATTTTCTTTGCGGTTCCGACAAGAAATCCAAAGCTCCCCGCGCCTCCTTTGCGGCGGAAGCATGCTTGCCCGAAGCAATCTGCGAATATACGCGCCGGGCTTCTTCTTTTTTCCCCACTGCCTGGTAACATTCTCCCAGAAATGAAAGAAGATAATTTCTTTCTTCTTCATAACTGGGCGGAGGCGCATATAATCCGCGCGGCGAATATTTTGGTTTTTGGAGCCACTTATTTATTGATGCGATGGCTTTTTCATTCTCGCTCGTGTAAAAGTAGAGCCAAGCCAAATCGCTTAACGCCTCGGCGGCTTGAACAGATTTTGGGAGAAGATCGATTAGCTTTTCATGGGTACCGATAGCATTTTCAAAATCATGTTTTTCCTGATATCTGCGGCCCAGACGGTAATAAGCTTCGGGAAGATGCGGGGAGTTGGGATGGTTACTTATAAATGTTTTCAACCCTGCAACTTCACGCTGATAATCCTCCGCGATTATTTTCCACCATTCGACTTCGGGATCTATTAATGTCTGTTTTACTTCATTTGCATCGTAAAAGCCAATCCCTAGGGCATTCCGTGAAATCACATCGTGTCTTTTCAAAGCCGCTTCAACTGCCAGCGCTTCCTTTTCATTGACTCTAACATTATAGCCACCCTGTACCCGGCCATCACCCATTTCCGAATCCATTCTTGAAAACCAGTCAAACATCTCGTCCACTTTAGACTTCGCTTCGGGAGCGGCGTTTGCAATAACCCGCTTATAAATCTGCTCCGCCGCTTTAGTTTCAAATTCTAATTTCATTTCCCGCTATCCAGAAAACTTTTTTGGACAAATTGAGCAAAATTCTCCGGCGTGACCTCAATAAATTCGGGCAGAAAGGCGGCGCCTTCGCCGCAGCCTGACTGCAAACGGGCCAGGACCCGGTAAGCATCCATATGGCCGCCAACACTGATCCTTATCGACTCATCATTGATCAGTATCCATTCTTCTAATCTTAAGGCCTCCTGGCTGATTACTTCGCTTCGCCAGACAGGATTTTGATCAACTATTTCACCTGCGTTGTCAGCGCGGTACATAAATTTATCTCGCGTTGCAAATACCTCTTCCGTCCCATCATTCCAAACCAGACGATCGATCATCCCTCCTCCCTTAGGAGCGTAATCACTTACGGTCTTCCCCAACACTATTCCGGTCTTGGAATCGGTCACATCAAAATAAAGATTTTCTATCGGATGGGAGAAGATATCGTAGAGAGTATCTGGACCTGGTTTGCCCTGCTCAATCTGCTCGATAAATAAATACGGAAACATCGGTCGCAGATAACCGAGCAGTTTCCCATCTGTATGTATTTCCGAACATAGCTTCCCCTCATCATCTCTCAATATTTTTGCAGCATTAATTGAGTCCACGCTGTGGACATCCTTTTCTTCTTTTCCCGTTTGCGACTGCATTTGTCTTATGCGCATTGCTTCGGGATCCGAGGAATCAGCCAAAATACGGCTTATTTCTCTGACGGTAATAGGAGGCGCAACCTTTGGTCTTAGAGAAGATTCGTCAGTATCGCTTGGCAATGATGAGGTTTGAATATTTCTGGTGGACCTCTTACATTCGAATGCCAATTTAGTTCCGAGGCCCGCTAAAGCTATAAAACCCGTTAATAATAAAGTTCTACCTATCCGCATTTTATTGCCCTCTCTCCGGGACAGTCATCCTACGTTTTTTTATAGAATCTGATATTCACTATAATATTATCGTTAAAATGAAGGCCGGATTTCAGATATTTAAAAAATATTTAGGCGAGGGGCAGTAAGGTTGGCTCTTCTTTTTTCGTCAGCGATTCCAGCTTGTCGCTGAACTTGATCAAACGCTTTTCGGTATCTTCGTATTTGGTGAACATGTCTCTTATGTGTTTGCCCATGGTAGTGAAATCGTTCATCACCCGCTCAAAGTCGCCTTCCAGCCGGGCCAGGTTCTTCAAAATCTCCTGAGCCTGTTCTTCTACATGCATACCGCGCAGTCCGAGCAGAATGGTTTGCAGGTAGCCGTAAAAAGAATTGGGGGAAACCGGGATTACTTTATTATCAATCGCATATTTAAATACGCTCTTTTCGTCTCCCAGATCCTCGTCTTTAATAATGATCTCATAATAAACATTTTCCGCCATGATATACATCAAGGCAAAGTCGAAAGTCCCTTCATCAGGGAGAATGTACTTTCTCTGAATATCATCGATGTGTTTTTTAACATCCCGGACAAATTGCTTCTTGGCGGCGATCTTAGAAGCTTCATCTTTGGCTTCGACTACACGTTTAAAATTTTCCAGCGGGAATTTTGAATCGATCGGCACCATCAGCTGCTGCAGCAAAATGACCGCATCCACTTTTTCCCCGCTCTTAAAGCGGTACTGTTCCTGGTAACAGGAAGTGGGAAGCACTTGTTTGAGCAGTTCGCTCAGGAATAGCTCTCCCATGCCGCCGCGGAGCTTGGGAGCGCGGAGGATATCCTGCAGGGAAGAGATATCTTTTCCGATCTCCTGCCACTGTTTATTGGTTTCATGCATTTCGCCTAATTTGGTGCGGACGTCGCCGATGACTTTGGCCGCGGCGTCCAGACGGGTATTCACGTTTTTGTCCACATTCTGCAAGGTGTTGGTGAGGTCAGGATAAAGCCTGCTGATGGAACCGCGGATTTCTTCCATCTGTTTCTGAATGAGGTCGACCGCCTTATCTGTCTGCGGCTCTTTGCTTATAGCATTAATCTTGATCAGAAGGAAGCCGACGAACAGCAAGGTTATGACTGAAATTATGATTGCCAGGATTTCCACAATGTAATTATATCAGATTCTCTTGACGTCCGCTATATATTTGGTATGCTTAGTCTTGCAATGAAGAAATTCCTGGTTATGGCAGTAATCTTGATGAGTCTGCTTTCTGTATCCGCTTTGGCGCAAAAAACCAATACCGCTTCTGAAAAACAGATTATTAAACTCCAAAATGAAATTAAAAGACTTAGAAATAAGTTTGCTAAAACTAATAATAAGAAGATCAAGCAAGATATTTTAGATAAAATAGATTTATATCAAAAGCAGCTCAATAAGCTGAAAAAATCGCCAGCAAAAGAGACCGTTGAAAGAGAAATCACGCCGGCAGAAGATTTTATTGCCTCGCCGGAAGTGGAAGAAAAAGTGATCGAAAAGAAAGTTGAGGAATTGGAGAAGCGCTTCAAATTTAAAGTTGGCTTAGGCGTCGGTATCTTTGGGGAAACCTCCGCTTTTCTGGGGGAGGTTAGATTTCCCACTCGATATATATTTGGGCCGGCAACCACTTCTTTTCGGATTTCAAGCGGTCTGGCGCAGAACTTCGACCTAAGTCGGCGTTATCTTCCGGTGATGGCGGACTTGATTTTCAATTTTCCTCCGGGCTGGCTGAGCGCGACCCAGAATTATTTGGGAATAGGCTTGAATTACGTTGCGCTGACTTCCGGCAGAGTTGCGGGAACGATCGGCGGCCAGGCTTGTTATGGGATTGAAAGCGAAGGTTTTGGAGGGACGGTTTTTGGGGAGGTAGGCTACGGGATACTGCGCACCGGATTTTCAGCCTCTCAACAAGGCATCACGGTCATGGTGGGGTATCGGGGATGGGTGGGGATTTAAAAAATTGCCTCTTGACAAGATAAACTGAGTATTATACAATTACACTTTGTTTTTATGCCCCGGGGATGACGGCTGATTCTTATTGACGGCCAAGGGCAGTTCCTCCGTGTTCGTGGAAGGATAAATTTCCCCTTTTTTGCTCGATATTAATCGGGAAAAGGGGAAATATTGTGTTTGGAAAGGGTTTTATCAGATGCAGGAAATTATAACTTTAGTTTGCGGCGAATGCAAAAGAAAAAATTATACGACGACAAAAAATAAAAAGAATACCAAAGAACGGTTGGAGCTCCTGAAGTATTGCAAGTGGGATAAAAAGCACACCAAGCACAAGGAGGAAAAGTAGGTTGTCTGCCCTGGGACTGTCGGTTAATGGTAAACCATCCCGATGGAGAAGAGTTAACGAGAGTGGGAGTGTCGGTTAATGGCAAACCACTGGTCTCCAAAACCAGGACTGGAGGTTCGAGCCCTCCCACTCCCGTTCGAGTCCCGACGTAACGTCGGGACAGGTCGGGGCAGGCCCGATTGCATATGAAAGATAAAATCATATCTTATATTAAAGAGACACGTGCCGAAATGAAAAAGGTGGTTTGGCCGGATCGGCGCTATGTTACGGCAGCAACCCTGATCATTTTGGTTTTGGTTTTTATAACGGGCGCTTTTGTCATGTTCGTGGACTTTGGGTTAACAGAAACCTTTAAAGTTCTTTTGAGATGATTTATTAGATGGAAGAAACTTCCGGTCCCGAGAATTTAGAGAACACCGGTCAGCCGGCGGAAAATCCGCTGGAGGGTGGATCTCCAGCGCAGCTTACCGGAGCACAGGAGCCAGTTGAAGAAAAAGCGTTGCCGGCGGGGACTGAAGAAGTAAAACCAGAGGAAGCTGCTCCCTCGGCCGCCGGAGATAAAAAGTGGTATGTCATCCAGACCTTCACCGGGCAGGAAGATAAAGTAAAACAGGCCATTGCGCAAACGGTTGAAGCGGAAGGATTGACAGATCGGGTGTTTCAGGTCCTGGTTCCGACGGAAGAAACGGTCGAGATAAAAGGCGGCAAAAGAGTCAAGAAGGTCCGGAAAATGTTCCCGGGTTATATCTTTCTGGAAATGATTCTGGACGAAAAATCATGGTATTTGATCCGCCAGACGTCAGGCGTGGCGCGCTTTATCGGGACCAAGGTGACGCCGACCCCGGTTTCGGACAAGGAAATGCAGAGGGTTCTGAAACAGCTGGGAAAAGAAGAAAAACTGGAGATCACCTTTGAAAAAGGCGAAGTGGTCAGAGTTATTTCCGGTCCTTTCCGAGGATATACCGGAACCGTGGACGAAATAAATGCCGAAAAAGGGAAGCTGAAAGTTCTGATTAATATTTTTGGAAGGGATACGCCGGTCGAAGTTAATTTTGAGCACGCGCAAAAGATTGTTTAACTTGTAGCGAGCGGAGTCGAGCTATGGCAAAAAAAGAGATTTTAACTAAAGTTAAGTTGCAGATTAAAGCGGGGCAGGCCAATCCGGCGCCGCCGATCGGTCCGGCGTTGGGACAGCACGGGCTCAACATCATGGAGTTTTGCAAGCAATACAACGCGGCGACCAAAGATAAGGGGGATATGATCATACCGGTTGAAATTTCTATCTTTAAAGATCGCTCTTTTACTTTCATTTTAAAAACGCCGCCAGTGGCCGATCTTTTGCGCAAAGCGGCCGGAGTGGAAAAGGGATCCGGCGAGCCTAATCGGAATAAAGTGGGGAAAGTTTCGAAAGCAAAGATCCGCGAGATTGCTGAAATAAAAATGCCGGATATTAACGCCAATGATTTAGATGCGGCTTCGAGAATTATCGAGGGAACGGCGCGAAATATGGGGATTTTGGTGGAATGACAAACGGAAAGAATTACCGTGAAAAGGAAAGATTAGTCGACAAGCAGAAGCTTTATAAGCCGGAAGAAGCGTTCAAGTTGTTGAAGCAAACCACCCGGGCTAAGTTTGATGAAACGGTGGATCTGGCGATGAAGCTGGGAGTGGATACTAAAAAGAACCCTTCGGTACGCGGGACAGTAGCTCTGCCTGCCGGTAGTGGCAAGACGAAAAAAGTTGCGGTTATTACCAGGCCAGATCGCTTGCGGGAGGCGGAAGCGGCGGGAGCGGAAGTGGTGGGAGGGGAAGATTTGATTGAAAAAATAAAGGGAGGCTTCCTGGGGTTTGATATACTGATTGCCAGTCCGGATATGATGGCTTTGGTCGGCAAGCTTGGCAAAATTTTAGGGACCAAAGGTTTGATGCCCAATCCTAAATCTGGAACGGTTACTCCTGAGGTGGGGAAAGCGGTCCAAGAATTTAAGGGAGGCAAGGTTGAATTCAAGATGGATAAGGGCGGGGCGATGCACATGGTTTTGGGGAAAGCTTCCTTTACCAGTGAAGCGCTGATGCAAAATTTTATAGCTGCGGTTTCAGCCGTCAATCACGCCAGGCCCAGCGGACTCAAGGGAAGCTTTATTCGATCGGTAACGGTTTCTTCGACCATGGGCCCGGGGATAAAAGTTGATCCCCGGGTGGCACTGGAAGAGGTTGAAAAATGAGCGAACGTGCGATAGCGGAAAAAAAGAAAAAAGTGGATCTGCTTAAAGATAAATTTTCCAGGGCCAGCGTGATGGTGTTTGCCGACTACCTCCGTTTTACAGTTAAAGAAATCACCGCTCTGAGGAAAAAATTGCGCGCCGAAGATTCTGAATTCAGTATCATTAAAAATACCGTTATTGAAAGGGCGATTGGCGAAAGTTTTTCGCAAATAAAAGACCACCTCAAGGGCCCGACGGCGGTTCTGCTGGGATATAAGGATGCGGTTTCTCCGCTCAAGGTTTTGGTTAAATTCATCAAAGAAGCAGAAAAAGGGGAAATTCGTGTTGGGGTGGTGGATAAAAACATTTTTGATAAAAAACAATTAAATGAGATTGCAAAACTTCCTTCACGTGAGGTCCTGTTGGCGAAAGTGGTGGGAGGATTACAATTTCCGCTTTACGGATTAGTTAATGTGTTGCAGGGGCCGATCCGCAAGCTGGTTTATGCTTTAAGTGCCATAAAAGATAAGAAAGGAGGCGAGTGAGATGGTAAAGGTTGATGAAGTGATGACGGCGGTGGAGGGAATGACGGTTTTGGAACTGGCCGATCTGGTGAAGAAGCTGGAAGAAAAGTTCGGAGTGACGGCGGCTGCTCCGGTGATGTTGGGGGCGGCAGCGGCGGGCGGAGCAGCTCCGGAAGCGGCGGTCAAGGAGGAGTTTGATGTAGTGCTGACTTCGACGGGCGAAAAGAAAATTCAGGTCCTGAAAGTGCTGCGCGAAGTTACCGGCTTGGGTTTAAGAGAGGCCAAAGATCTGGTAGATAATGCACCGAAGCCGATTAAAGAAAAGATAAAGAAGGAAGAGGCCGAGGAGATCAAAAAGAAAATAGAAGCTGAAGGAGCGAAAGTAGAAATCAAGTAATGGTTGTCAGAAAGAAAATTTTTGGAGCACAGCAAAAAAAGGCGACGGAGCCGCCGGATCTGCTTGAATTGCAGCGGGATTCTTTCCGCTGGTTTCTGGAAGAAGGTTTGCCGGATGAGCTGAAATTAATTTCGCCGATCAAGGGCTTTCATGGGAAGCTTGAGCTTTCCTTTACCGGAAAGTGTGTCTTTGGAAAACCAAAATATTCTCCTTCGGAATGCTTGATTAGAGAAACTACTTATGCCATGCCGCTGAAAGTGGAAACCCGCCTCCTCTCCAAAGAAAGCAAGGAAGTTAAATCCCAAGAAGTATTTATTGGCGATTTGCCGATCATGACCGAGCGGGGCACTTTCATTATTAATGGGGCGGAGAGAGTTATCGTTTCTCAGCTGGTGCGCTCGCCCGGAGTTTATTACCGCGAATCAAAGCGGATTGAACGGAGCGGGAGAATTATCTATTATGCTACCATTATTCCCGATCGGGGGGCCTGGCTGGAGATCGAAACCGATGCTTCAAATGCTATCTTCGTTCGGATCAACCGTACCCGAAAGATTCCTATAGCGATGTTCCTTTCGGCTATCGGCGCCAGCGAAAAAGAAATCCTGGGAGCCTTGTCCGAAGGGGAATTTCGCCGTCGCTCGCTGAAAGAGTGTTCGATTCTTCTTCGAGACGAAGCGTTGATTGAAGTTTACAAAAAACTGCGGCCGGGAGATCCGGTTACGCAGGAAGGTGCGCAGGTTTATCTGAACAATCTTTTCTTTAATGCGAGACGGTATGATCTGGGTAAAGTTGGTCGCTATAAATTGAACCGCAAATTAGGGATAAATGTTTCGGAAGAGAAGCAGGTTTTAACCAAAGAAGATATTTTGGCGATGGTCAGATATTTAATCTTGATCAATTCCGGCGAAGGCATGCCCGATGACATTGATCATCTTGGCAATCGTCGCATCCGGGCGGTGGGAGAATTGCTGCAGCGCCAGTTCCGGGTGGGGCTGGTTCGGGTGGAACGGTTGATTAAGGAACAGATGATGGTCAAAGGCAATGAGCCGGTGACCCCCGGGCAGCTGATCAATATTCGCCCGCTGCAGGCTGTCATCAAAGAATTTTTTGGTTCAAGCCAGCTTTCTCAGTTCATGGATCAAACCAATCCTCTGGCGGAATTAACCCATAAACGTCGTCTTTCCGCTTTAGGGCCGGGTGGCCTTAGTCGGGAGCGAGCTGGATTTGAAGTTCGAGACATTCATCCATCGCATTACGGGCGAGTTTGTCCGATTGAAACACCGGAAGGTCCGAATGCGGGTTTGATCGCTTCCCTGGCAACTTACGGTCGGGTGAATAAATACGGATTCATTGAAACTCCTTATCGAAAAGTTGAAAAAGGCTACGTTACGAACCGGATTGAACATATAACCGCCGACATCGAGGATCTGCATAAGATTGCGTCTTGTGATGTCAGGGTAGATAAAAATGGAAAGATAATCGAAGAAGAGGTGGCGGTGCGTTTTAAACGCGAGTTTGTTTTTGCTCCCAGGCAAGAAGTGGACTATGTGGGAGTTGCGCCCGAACAGATTGTAGGAATTACCTCGGCGATGATCCCTTTCCTGGAGCACGATGATGCTAACCGAGCTTTAATGGGAGCCAACATGCAGAGACAATCGGTTCCCCTGCTTGATCCGGATGTTCCGATTGTGGGAACCGGCTGGGAAAAAAGAATCGCCCATGATTCAAGGACCTTGATTACGGCGCAGAACCCGGGAAAAGTGATTAAAGTGGAAGCTACTGAGATCGTCATCCAGCGATCCAATAAAAGCAAAGATGCATATGAACTTTTGACCTTCGGACGCAGCAACCAGGACACCTTGGTTCATCAGCGGCCTCGGGTGCGGCTGGGTGAACAAGTGGATAAGGGAGCCATCCTTGCCGACGGGTCGGCGACTAAAGACGGAGAGCTGGCGCTGGGCAAAGATGTGCTGGTTGCTTTAATGCCGTGGGAAGGCTATAACTATGAGGATGCAATCATTCTTTCTGAGCGGCTGGTAAAAAAAGATGTTTTTACCACCGTTCATATCCAGCGATTGGAGGTCGAAGTTCGGGCAACCAAGTTAGGGATGGAAGAGATTACCCGTGAGATTCCCAACGTGGGAGAAGAGGCTTTGGCCAATTTGGATGAGCGCGGGATCGTGGTAGTTGGATCCGAAGTGGAACCGGGTGATATTTTGGTTGGGAAAGTGACTCCCAAGGGTGAAACAGAACTTCCTGCCGAAGAAAAACTTCTGCGAGCGATTTTTGGCGATAAAGCGCGCGATATGCGCGATACCTCGCTCAGGGTTCCGCCTGGAGAGGTGGGAAAAGTTATCGCGGTTCGAGTTTTTTCCAGAGAGAAAGGAGACGAATTGCTGCCAGGGGTGCATGAATTGGTAAGGGTATACCTGGCGCAGCTTCGAAAAGTCAGCATCGGGGATAAGATTGCGGGCCGACACGGGAATAAAGGGGTGGTGGCAAGGGTTCTGCCTGAAGAAGATATGCCTTATTTGCCGGATGGAACACCGGTAGATGTAATTTTAAATCCGCTCGGAGTCCCTTCCCGTATGAATATCGGACAAATTTTTGAGCTGATGCTCGGAATGGCAGGCAAACATCTGGGCAAGCACTACGAACTTCCGCCTTTTGATGAAGCGCTGGAAGAGGACGCATCCATAAAAATTGTAGAGAGAGAGCTGACCGCTGCGGCGCAGGAGAAAGGGATTAAATGGTTAGATAAATCAGGGAAAGTTGATCTTTATGACGGACGAACCGGACGAGCTTTTGGTCGCAAAGTTGCGGTTGGTTATATGTATTTAATGAAACTTATCCATCTGGTGGACGATAAAATGCACGCGCGTTCCACCGGTCCTTATTCTTTGATTACCCAACAGCCGCTGGGTGGGAAAGCCCAGTTTGGCGGTCAGCGCTTTGGGGAGATGGAAGTCTGGGCGCTGGAAGCCTATGGCGCGGCTCATACTCTGCAGGAAATGCTGACGGTAAAATCAGACGATGTGGTCGGCCGGTCGCGAGTTTATGAGTCGATCATTAAAGGTAAAATGTCCGGCAAACCTGGAATTCCTGAATCTTTTAAAGTTTTAGTAAAGGAACTCCGCAGTCTGTGCTTGGATGTAAAGACTATAACCCGCGAAGGAAAAGAAGTGAATATTGACGAAGAGGGAAAAGTCGCGGAGAAAAGAGCGCCGCAGATTTTTGGCCGGAGCCGAGGAGATAAAGTTGCCACTTAAGAAAATTGAAGATAAAGAATTTAGCTTTATAAGGATCGGTTTGGCTTCGCCAGAACAAATCTTGGCCTGGTCGCATGGTGAAGTTGAAAAGCCGGAAACGATCAATTACCGAACCTTTAAACCGGAAAGACGGGGCTTATTTGATGAAAAGATTTTCGGTCCGGTTAAAGACTGGGAATGCCATTGCGGAAAATACCGCCGGGTGCGTTATCGAGGGATTGTGTGCGAACGCTGCGGAGTTGAAGTAACTACTTCCCGGGTGCGGCGCGAGCGGATGGGGCATATCCGATTGGTTGAACCGGTGGCGCATATCTGGTTTTTGAGAGGGGTTCCCGGCTACATCAGCCTTTTGCTGGATGTCTCCACCCGGGCGCTGGAAGAAGTAATTTACTACGACGCCTTTATCGTTACCGAAGTTCACTCCGACGTCAAACGCATGAAGGTCGGCCAGATCCTGCGAGAAAGTGAATACACCGAAGCGCTGGAAAAATACGGGGATAAATTTAAGGCTGAAACCGGCGGGCGTGCGGTCAGAGAATTGCTCGCCCGTATTGATCTGGCACAGGTTGTTTCCAAACTCCGGCGGGAGCTGACGGGGTCGGTAGGTCAGAAGCGCATGAAAATCATAAAAAGACTCCGCGTGGCGGAAGCTTTTTATAAATCGGGCAACCGGCCGGAATGGATGGTCGTGGATATTATTCCGGTCATTCCGCCGGATCTGCGGCCGATGGTGCAGCTCGAAGGCGGTCGTTTTGCCACTTCCGATCTTAACGATCTTTACCGCCGCGTTCTGAATCGCAACAATCGCTTGAAAAAGATGATCAACATGGGGGCTCCGGATATGATCATCCGCAACGAAAAAAGGATGCTGCAGGAGTCGGTGGATGTTCTAATTGACAACGGCCGCCGTAAACGCGCCGTTACCGGTTCAAGCGGCCGACCTTTAAAATCTTTAACTGATGTCATAGAAGGGAAACAGGGGCGTTTTCGTCAAAATCTTTTGGGCAAGCGCACCGATTATTCCGGTCGATCGGTGATCGTGGTCGGCCCTAATCTTAAGCTTCATCAATGCGGTCTCCCCAAAGAGATGGCGCTGGAGTTGTTTAAACCGTTTATTATACGTAAATTGGTCGATCGCGGAATCGCGCAAAACGTTAAGTCCGCCAAGCGTATGATTGAGCAGCAGGAAGTAATTGTTTGGGATATCCTGGAAGAAGTGATTAAGGGGCATCCGGTGCTTTTGAATCGTGCTCCCACTCTTCACCGCCTTGGCGTTCAGGCTTTTGAGCCGGTTCTGGTTGAGGGAAAAGCGATCCAGATTCATCCGCTGGTCTGTCCGGCCTTCAACGCTGATTTTGACGGAGATCAGATGGCCGTGCATGTTCCACTCTCGCCCGAAGCGCAGGTAGAGTGCCGCATTCTCATGCTGGCTTCGAATAATCTTCTTTCGGCGGCTTCCGGGCGGCCGGTCATAACTCCGACCCAGGACATGGTTTTGGGGACTTATTACATGACGGTTGAGGATGAGAGAGCCGAGCTGGGCCAGGGAATGGTTTTTGCCAACGATTGGGAAGCCATGGTGGCGAATGATTTAGAAGAAGCTAATCTGCACGCCAAGATCAAAGTCAGGCGCGGTGGTGAAATAATTGAGACCACGGTGGGGAGAATCAAATTAAATTATACTTTGAATCGTGTACTCAAAAAACGCGGGATCGAGGAAGAATACCCGTATATTAATCAAGTATTAGGCAAGAAAGAGTTGGAGAAACTTGTCACCGATTGCTATCATCGTTACGGAAACGCGATCACCGCTGAAATAGCCGATGAAATTAAACGTTTGGGATTCAAATATGCAACCCTGGCGGGGGTTTCCATCGCCCTCGAAGACCTGGTGGTGCCGGCGCGGAAAAAGGAGATCGTTGATAAAGCCACCTCCCAGGTAGCAAATCTTGAGCATCATTTCCGCACCGGGGCCATTTCGGCCAAAGAAAAATTCATTCGTTCATTGGATATTTGGAGCGCGGTGACCGAAGAGGTTACGGAAGGTATGCTGCGCGAATTTGACAAACTCAATTCGGTTTATATGATGGCCTTCTCCGGTGCGCGCGGAAATATCCAGCAGGTGCGCCAGCTTTCCGGAATCCGCGGTCTGATGGCCGATCCTTCCGGGAACATTATTAACATACCGATAAAAAGTAATTTTAAAGAAGGGTTGAACGTGACCGAGTATTTTATTTCTTCCTACGGAGCGCGCAAGGGTCTGGTTGATACCGCTTTAAGAACCGCAGACTCGGGCTACCTGACGCGGCGATTGGTGGATGTGGCTCAGGATGTCATGATTACCGAAGAAGACTGCGGGGGCAGAGAAGGGATCGAATTGTCGACAGTGCGAGAAGGATATGAAGAAGTCATTCCTCTTTCACAGCGTCTGCTTTACCGCACTCCGACGAAAAATGTGGTGGATCCGCTCTCTGGCAAAGTCCTGGCCAAGGCAGGAGAAATGATCAAGGTTGAGGTAGCGCAAAGGGTAGCGGAAGCGGGGGTGGAAAAAGTCGAGGTCCGATCGGGTTTAACCTGCAAAACTAAAAAAGGACTATGTCAGAAGTGCTATGGCCTGGATCTTTCCAGCATGAATCTGGTGAATATCGGCGAAGCGATCGGGATCATCGGGGCGCAGAGCATCGGTGAGCCGGGCACGCAGCTTACTATGCGGACTTTTCATATCGGCGGTGTCGCTCTGCATAAGGCCGCAAAAATTTCGGTCAGGACCAAGCACAGCGGAACGGTCCACTTTGGAGAAGGAATCGAAATTAAAGATATCCTGGATGAGCTGGGAGTGAAGCAAAAATTGATCACCCGCAGCTCCTCGGTTTACATCAAGATTAAGGAAAAAAAGGAGGAATATATTCTTCCGGTGGGCGCGGCCATAAAAGTTAGGGAAGGGGATAAGCTGGAGGCCGGCGGTGTTATTGCCGAATACGATCCAACTTATGAACACGTCGTCTCGAGTTCCGCCGGCCGGTGCATGTTCATCGGATTGGAAGTGTCAGAGCGCCGCAAGGAAAAAATCGCTAAACGCGACGGCGAAGTCTTTATTTATAATCCTAAAGTTAAAAAAGAATATGAACTGCCAAAGGATGCGCAGGTCTTTGTAAAAGCAGGGGATAAAGTCAAGGTTGGAGATGAGATTGCCGCCGGCTTGATTTCTAAAGCGCCCGGAGTGGTCATCGAGGCCAAAAAGGGCCGCATCACGGTTGCCCCCGGCGAAAGCTATCTGATCATAGCCGGATCACGCGTGTTCGTTGAGGATGAAAAAGAGATCGAGAGCTATGATGTCATCGCTCGGGTGGAGGCCATTCGCCGCGATCCCAGTAAAACCCGGGACATCATTCAGGGTCTGCCCAAAGTTGAAGAGCTTTTTGAAGCGCGCCGTCCGAAAGATCCGGTCATTCTTTCGGAAACGGAAGGGGTGGCGGAAGTATCGGAAAAGGAAGGAGCGCGTCTGGTCACCATCCGCGGGAACAAGGGCGAGCGCAAGGAATACCTGGTTTCTTATGAAACCCGCCTCCGGATAATTACCAATGACAAAGTGCATGTTGGGATGCAACTTACCGAGGGGACCGTCAATCCGCATGATGTGCTGCGGATTCTGGGAGTCAAGGCGGCGCAGACTTTTTTGATTGACGAGATTCAAAAAATTTATCGATCCCAGGGGGTCACCATTTCGGATAAACATATCGAAGTTATTGTGCGGCAGATGACCCGCAAGGTGCGGGTGGTCCAGCCGGGAGATACCACCCTGCTGCCGGGGGAGCTGATTGATATTAATGTGCTCGAAGAAATTAATGAAAAAGTCAAGGGTGAAAAATCAGAAGCGACCGAAGTGCTTTTGGGGATCACCAAAGCTTCACTTTCCACTGACAGCTTTATTTCTGCCGCTTCATTCCAGGAAACAGCGCGGGTTTTAACGGATGCGGCGGTAAAAGGAAAGACCGATGACATGTACGGATTAAAGGAAAATGTTATTATCGGAAAACTAATTCCAGCAGGTACGGGCTTTTCTCAATATCGTTATCTGGAATTAGTTCCGACCGTTGGGTTGGCAACTCAATTGGAAGAAACGACCGAAAAGGAGGAATAAATGCCAACCATAAATCAGTTAATTCGTCAGGGAAGAAAGAGTAAAAAAGAAAAAAGGAAAGCGCCGGCGCTGAAAGGAAGCCCGCTGCGCCGGGGGGTTTGTGTCCGGGTCTATACCACTACTCCTAAAAAGCCAAACTCCGCGCTGCGTAAGGTGGCGAGGGTAAGATTGACTTCGGGGACCGAAGTGACGGCTTACATTCCGGGGGTTGGACATAATCTTCAGGAACACTCGGTGGTTCTGGTGCGCGGCGGACGGGTGAAAGATTTACCGGGCGTCAGATATCATATTGTGAGAGGTTCTTTTGATACGGCGGGAGTTGAAGGCCGGAAACAGAGTCGTTCAAAATACGGTGCAAAACGACCCAAGGCGGGAGGTGCGGAAGGTGCCTAGGTACGGAAGGGTTCCCAAGCGAAAAATTCCGCCGGACCCGGTTTACGGGAGCGTTTTAGTTGAAAAATTCATTAATAAAATGATCTTACAAGGGAAGAAAAGCGTGGTGGAGAGGATTTTTTACCAGGCGATGGAAGAAATTCGTAAGCTTACCAACAAAGAACCTATTGAAGTTTTTGAAAAAGCCATTGAGAATGCCGCCCCGATTTTAGAAGTTAAGGCGCGGCGCGTTGGCGGAGCAACCTATCAAATACCGATTGAAATCTCCCGGCCGCGGGCGCAGGCGAGAGCCATGCAGTGGATTCGGCAAGCGGCCAGAGAAAGATCGGGTAAATCTATGATTGAGAATTTAACGGCTGAGCTGATCGATGCTTACAACAATACCGGAGTAGCGATTAAGAAGCGGGAGGATTTACATAAAACGGCGGAGGCCAACAAAGCCTTTGCTCATTTTAGATGGTGATAATTTATAAATGGTTAGAGAATATCCAATTGAAAGATATCGAAATATGGGATTCGCCGCGCATATTGATGCGGGGAAAACTACCACCACCGAGCGGGTGCTTTTCTACAGCGGAAGGCTCCATCGGATCGGCGAGGTGGACGAAGGAACAGCGACTATGGACTGGATGATACAGGAAAAAGAAAGGGGAATAACCATAACATCGGCGGCGACCACCACTTTTTGGAAGGACTACCAGATCAATATTATTGATACGCCGGGGCACGTTGACTTTACGGTTGAAGTGGAGCGCTCCATGCGGGTGCTGGACGGGGTGGTGATTATTTTCTGCGCGGTGGGCGGCTGTCAGCCTCAATCGGAGACGGTCTGGCGGCAGGCGACGCGCTACCGCGTTCCGCGAATGGCTTTCATTAACAAAATGGATCGGGTAGGTTCGGATTTTTTACGGGTGGTCAGGCAGATGAAAGAAAGGCTGCTGACGACGCCGGTCCCGCTTCAGCTGCCCATCGGAGCGGAGGATTCCTTTGTTGGAATGATCGATCTGGTTGAAATGAACGCGATCATTTATGAGGATGAATTGGGTATGAAATTTAAGCGTGCGCCGATCCCTGAAAATATGATGGAAGAGGCCAAAAAATATCGTGATAAGCTGGTGGAGGCGGCGGCGGAAGCCGACGATCGACTGCTTGAAAAATATATGGCCGAACATACGCTGAGCAATGAAGAAATCAAAGCGGGCATCCGCAAAGCAACCATCGAATCAAAAATTGTTCCGGTGGTTTGCGGCTCATCCTTTAAAAATCGCGGCGTCCAGCCGCTTTTAGATGCCATTGTGGATTACCTTCCTTCACCGCTGGACAAAAAAGCGGTGGCAGGAATTAATCCCAAGACCGGGGCAGAGGAAACGCGGGAAGCGGCGGACGATTGTCCTTTTTCAGCGCTGGCTTTTAAGATTATGTCCGATCCCTACGTGGGAAGATTGACTTATTTTCGGGTTTATTCCGGGATTTTAACTACCGGTTCATATACTTTTAATTCAGTAAAAGAAAGAAAAGAGCGAATTGGGAGATTATTGCAGATGCACGCCAATAAGCGGGAAGAAATTACCGAAATTGGAGCGGGAGATATCGCCGCCGCGGTGGGACTGAAAGATACGACCACCGGAGACACCCTTTGTGATTCGGCTAATCCGATTATTCTGGAAGCGATCCAATTTCCGGAACCGGTCATTTTTGTGGCGATCGAACCCAAGACTAAAGCCGACCAGGAAAAGCTGGGAGTGGCGCTCGGTAAACTGGCGGAAGAGGATCCTACTTTTAGAGTTAAGGGGGATCCGGAAACCGGACAGACCATTATTTCCGGGATGGGCGAGCTGCACCTTGAAATTATCGTTGATCGATTGCTGCGGGAATTTAAAGTTGAAGCCAATGTCGGCAAACCGCAGGTGGCATATAAAGAAACCATCCGCGGAGGTGCCGAAGTCGAAGGAAAATTTATCCGCCAGACTGGCGGCCGCGGCCAATACGGCCACGTTTGGATTAAGGTTGAACCGCTGGAAGCCGGGAAGGGCTTTGAATTCGTAAATAAAATTGTCGGCGGATCGATTCCTCGGGAATATATTCCGGCGGTGGAGTCTGGTGTTAAAGAAGCGATGGCGACGGGAGTGTTAGCCGGCTACCCGGTGATTGACGTTCGAACCACCCTTTTTGACGGCTCTTATCATGATGTCGATTCATCGGAAATCGCCTTTAAAATTGCCGGTTCGATGGCTTTTAAAAACGGGATTCTCAAAAGCAAGCCGGTGCTGCTTGAACCAATCATGAAGGTGGAAGTGGTTATCCCGGAGCAGTATATGGGTGATGTAATTGGTAATTTAAACAGCCGGCGGGGGCACATTGAAGGGCTTGAATCACATGCCGGCGTCCAAACCATAAAAGCGAAAGTTCCGCTGGCGGCGATGTTTGGTTATGCCACGGACCTGCGTTCGGTTACTCAGGGGCGTGGAAATTACACCATGGAATTTTCTGCCTACAGCGAAGTGCCAAGGAATATTGCTGATCAAATCATAGAGAAAGTGCAAGGAAAATAAAATGGCAAGACAAAGAATCAGAATCAAACTAAAGAGCTATGATCACCGGATCCTGGATCAGTCGGCGATGAAGATTGTGGATACCGCCAAGCGCGCCGGTGCGCTGGTTTCGGGCCCGGTCCCTTTGCCGACGGATAAAGAAATCTACTGTGTTTTGCGTTCGCCGCACGTGGACAAGAAATCGCGCGAGCATTTTGAAATTCGAACCCACAAGCGTTTGATCGACATTCTCGATCCTCCGCCGCAGACGGTGGACGCCCTGATGCAGCTTGATCTGCCGGCGGGGGTGGACATCGAAATCAAGATGGGATAAAAAGATGTTAGGCATTAAAAAAGGAATGACGCAAATCTTTGACGAAACCGGCCGGGTGTTCGGGGTAACCGTGGTTGAGGCCGGTCCCTGCGTTGTTACACAGGTGAAAACGAAGGAGAAAGAAGGTTACAGCGCGATCCAACTCAGTTTTGCGAAAAAGAAAAGGGAATTTATGGTCGAAAATCCGGCTGATTATAAAGTTGGCCAGGAAATAAAAGTTGATATTTTTAATCCCGGAGACAAGGTTTTGGCTTCCGGGCTGGCGATTGGAAAGGGTTTCCAGGGGAACGTTAAACGTTTTCACGCCTCTCGCGGTCCGATGGGGCATGGTTCAAAATCGCATCGGATCCCGGGATCGAGCGGTTCCGGAACGACCCCCGGAAGAGTTTGGAAGGGAAGAAAAATGCCGGGGCGTATGGGAGGCGGCCGCATTACAGTTAAAAATATTAAAGTGGTGCAGGTTATTCCCGAAAAAAACTTGCTTTTGGTCTATGGATCAGTTCCGGGTAAACGAGGAAATTTGATTGAGATAAGGAAAGCCGCCTCCACTAAAGCTATGGCGGCCAAGGCTTAAGGATGCCGACATTAACTGAGAAAATATTTAATGAAAAATTGAATGAAGCGGTGGTTCATGAAACTTTGCGCTGGTTTTTGACGAGCCGGAGGCAGGGAACCCACAGCGCCAAAACGCGTTCGGAAGTATCCGGCGGCGGGATTAAGCCCTGGAAGCAGAAGGGAACCGGTCGGGCGCGAGCCGGGAGCATCCGTTCTCCGCTTTGGCGGAAGGGTGGAGTGATCTTCCCTCCGAAACCAAGGGAGCATGCTTATAACCTGCCGAAAAAAGTTCGAAAACTGGCTTTGAGGGTGGCTCTTTCTGATTTCAACCGGGAGAATCGAATTAACATGGTCGATAAGTTTTCGGTGTCGCAGCCGAAAACCAAGGAAGGGGTAAAGTTTTTAAAAGCAACGGGAGCCAGCGGTCGGATCCTGGTCGTTTTGGGAGCGCCGGCGACAGAGTTTGAGAGAAGCGCTCGCAATATTGCCGGGGTAAAAATTGTCCTGTCCAAGGACCTTAATATCTTTGATCTTTTAAAGTCGGATTGGGTTTTGATGGAAAAAAGTGCGGTGGCGCAGCTGGAAGAGAGGATAAGCTAATGGAGCCGGAACAAATAATTTTGGAACCTATCATTACAGAGAAAACAGTAACGGAGCGGGCGGCCCGGCCGGCCTCGCGCTATGTATTTAAAGTTCATCTTAATGCAACCAAGGTAGCGATTAAGCAAGCGGTCGAGAAAATTTTTAAGGTGAAGGTTGCGGATGTGAACACGACCTACGTTCGGCCGAAGCAGAGAATTATGGGAAAAAACATTGGAAGGACGTCCCGTTCCAAAAAAGCTTATATCACGCTCGTGAGCGGACAGAAAATACAGGAGTTGGAAGCTTAAATGGGATTAAAACAGAAAAATCCTACCAGTCCGGGAACCAGATTTCAGATCGTTGACGATTATTCGGATATTACCAAGAAATATCCGGAGAAAAGTTTGCTGGCTACTTTGAATCAAGGGGCCGGACGCGATTGGCGCGGTTTTGTTTCGATGCGGCATCTGGGCGGCGGGAACAGAAAACACTATCGCATGGTTGATTTTAAAAGGGATAAAGACAATATGGAAGCCAAAGTAATTGGAATTGAATATGATCCAAACCGCAATTGCCGCATTGCCTTAATTGAATATTCGGATCGGGAGAGAAGATATATTTTGGCTCCACTGGGTTTATCGGTCGGAGAAGCGGTGCAGTCGGGCGAAGAGGCGGATATTCGTCCCGGGAATGCGCTTCCGCTGCGTTCCATTCCAGTTGGGACCACGGTCCATAATGTCGAGATTGAACCAGGTCAGGGCGGCAAGTTGGCGCGCTCCGCGGGGGCGGGACTGGTGCTGCTGGCCAAGGAAGGCGGCTACGCTATCGTGAAGATGCCGTCGGGTGAGCAGAGGATGATCCACCTTTTCTGCCGGGCAACGGTGGGTCAGGTTGGGAACCTGGATGCGAAAAACATCATTCTGGGAAAAGCCGGCAAGAAAAGGCATCTGGGAAGGCGGCCGGAGGTTAGAGGAGTAGCGATGAATCCCTGCGATCACCCGCATGGCGGCGGAGAAGGAAAGTCGGGAATTGGCCGCAAACATCCGGTTTCTCCCTGGGGTAAGCCGGCGCTGGGGAAGAAGACCCGAAAGCCGCGCCGAAAGAGCGATCGCTTTATTTTGACAAAGCGTCCGCGGTAAGGAGAGATTTTGAATGGGAAGATCAATTAAAAAAGGGCCCTATGTTGACGAGAACCTGTTAAAAAAGGTTCAGAAGATGGAAATTTCTAAAGAAAAAAAAGTGATCAAGACCTGGGCGAGGAATTCAACCATTATTCCGGAGATGATTGGTTTCACTTTTGCGGTGCACAACGGGAATAAACACATTCCGGTTTACATTACCGAAAATATGGTGGGGCATAAGCTGGGCGAGTTTGCGGCGACCCGGGTTTTTAGAGGGCACGGCACTCCCACTGATAAATCAACTTCACTGACATGACGATAGTAAAAGCAAAAGCAAAATGGGCAAGCAGTTCGCCCCGCAAAATTCAGCGGGTGGCGGATCTGGTGCGGGGAAAATTAGCACAGGAAGCTTTGACCCTTTTAAAGTTTATGCCGCAAAAAGGGGCGCGGCTTCTTGCTAAAGTAATAAAGTCGGCAGTGGCCAACGCCAAAAATAATTGCAAACTGGATGAAGCGGGACTGGTGATCCATGAAGTCTATGCCAATAAAGGGACCGATATGAAGCGTTTCCAGCCCCGCGCGCGGGGAAGAGCCTTTCCAATTAAAAAACGAACCAGCCATATTACCGTATGTTTGAGTTCCAGGGAGAGTGTCTGATGGGACAAAAAATTCACCCCAAAGGTTTTCGGCTCGGGATCATTGAAGATTGGGAAAGTGTCTGGTACGCCAACGATCAAGAGTTTGCCAAGATTTTATTGGAAGACGTTGAATTAAGAAAATATTTAAAGAATAATCTTTACAAGGCGGGAATCTCGAAGATAAAAATCAGTCGGAAGGCGAGTCAGATCGAGGTAGATCTTTACACGGCTAAACCGGGATTGATTATCGGAAAAGGCGGGAAAGAAGTGGCGGCGATTCGTGAAGAGCTGATGAAAAAAACCGGGAAGCTGATCACGCTTAACATTCACGAAGAACCGAAGCCCGAAGCCAACGCGACCCTGCTGGCGGAGAATATCGCCCTGCAGCTGGAGCGCCGCATCGCTTTCCGCCGCGCGATGAAGCAGGGGGTTTCCAAGGCGATGCGTGCCGGCGCTAAAGGGGTAAAAATTATGTGCGGCGGCCGTTTAGGCGGGGGGGAAATTGCACGCCGAGAGTGGTATAGGCTGGGAAGAGTTCCCCTCCATACCTTGAGAGCAAAGATCGATTATGGTTTTGCGGAAGCAATGACCCTTTACGGGAAAATCGGGGTTAAGGTCTGGATTTACAAAGGGGACGTTTTACCTGAAGCGAAAGGGAAGGAGCGAGTAAGTGGCACTGATACCAGCGAAAACAAAGTTTAGAAAACATCAGCGTGGAAGAGTACGGGGAAAAGCTAGCGCTGGCGCGACCCTTTATTTTGGTGAATTTGGGTTGCAGTCGCTGGAATGCGGACACCTTACCACCAATCAAATCGAGGCGGCGCGCAAGGCTTTGACGCACAGTCTGAAGCGGGGCGGAAAAGTTTGGCTGAGAGTTTTCGCGGATAAAATTATTACGGCCAAGGCGGCCGAAACCAGGATGGGGGGAGGGAAAGGCGCCCCGGTAGCGTTCGTTGCGCCGGTTAAGCGCGGTCATATCATTTTTGAAATCGCAGGAATTGCTTACGAGGAAGCGAAGGAGGCGTTGAATTTGGCAAGTTTTAAACTGCCTCTGGCAACGCGGGTAGTGGCAAAGATATGAAAACTTCTGAATTGCGGGAGCTTTCGGAAGCGGAATTGCGCCGAAAGGCAGCGGAGCTACGCAGAGAGCTTTTGAACTTGAGGATTCAGCGGGCGAACCAGCAGTTGAAGAATCCTTTAAAGTTGCGGGAAAATCGCCGCGAAATCGCTCGAATTCTGACACTGATCCGAGAGAAAGGAGAAAAATAGCTTGTCAAAAAAAGTTCGCGAAGGAATTGTGGTCAGCAATAAAATGAAAAAGACGGTGGTAGTGGAAGTGGAAAGAGTTTTCCGCCATCCGCTTTACCAGAAAGTGATCCGGACGGCGAAAAAATTCAAAGCGCATGATGAGCTGGGCCAGTGCAAAGTAGGCGAGCGGGTGGAGATAGTGGAAACCCGGCCGCTTTCCAAAGATAAGCAGTGGCGAGTTACCAGGAGGCTTAAACTTGATACAGCCGCGTAGTATGCTGAAGGTAGCTGATAATTCGGGCGCCCGCACCGTGATGTGTATCCGGGTGCTGGGCGGATCCAATCGGCGCTATGCCGGGATTGGAGACATGATTGTCGGGGTGGTCAAAGCCGCCTCACCGAACATGACGGTTAAAGACGGAGAGATTGTATTTGGAGTGGTGGTTCGGACCCGCAAACCACTGCGCCGGCCGGATGGTTCCTATGTTAAATTTGATGACAATGCCGTGGTAGTGGTGGCAAAGGATAAGAATCCGCGAGGCACGCGCGTTTTCGGGCCGGTGGCGAGAGAATTGCGCGAGAAAGAATATATGAAAATAATTTCGCTGGCACCGGAGGTGGTTTGATGCATCTTAAAAAGGGAGATACGGTAATCGTTTTATCCGGAAAGGATAAAGGCAAAAAAGGGAAAATTTTAAAGGTTTTTCCTGACAAAGATAAAGTGGTAGTAGAGCGTGTGGCGGTGGTAAAGAAGCACCAGCGCCCAACGCGAAATTTCCAGGGAGGGATCATTGAAAAACCGCTTCCGATTTTTGTTTCCAAAGTCATGCTGGTCTGTCCGCGCTGCAGTCAGCCGACGCGGATCAAAATGGAAACCGTTCAGGATAAACGGGTTCGGGCCTGCAAGAGCTGCGAAGAGATGATGGATAAGGTGTAGTATGGGAGAACGTAAGAAAAAATTTGAAAAGACCATTGTGCCCGAGCTGATGAAGCTTCAGGGAAAGAAAAACCCCATGGAAGTTCCGCGTCTGACTAAACTGGTGATTAACCGCGGAGTTGGGGAAGCCCGGGAAAATGACAAAGCGATTGAGGTTTCGGCGGCGGAGCTGGCAAATATAACCGGACAGAAACCTTTGATTACCTTAAGTAAAAAGGCGATTGCGGCCTTTAAGCTGAAAGCCAACATTCCCATTGGATTGAAAGTGACTTTGCGCGGAGAGCGTATGCATGAATTCGTTAATAAATTGATAAACATCTGCCTGCCAAAAATCAGAGATTTTAAAGGGGTCAGTCCCAAATCTTTTGATGGGTCTGGCAATTACACTTTGGGGATTCGAGAACAGCTGATCTTCCCAGAGGTGGATTATGAAAAGGTGGATCGGGTCCGGGGGATGGATATAACTTTTGTTACTTCATCGGAAAAGGATGCGGAAGCCAGGCAGCTGTTAGAATTGATGGGAATGCCTTTCCGCGCTGCAGCGTAAAAGGAGATCGTATTTAGATGGCAAAAAAAAGTTGGCTGGAAAGATTAAAACGCGTGCCCAAATTTTCTACGCGGCTGAAGAAACGCTGCAACATCTGCGGCCGGTCGCGGGGATTATTCAGCAAGTTTGGGATTTGCCGTATTTGCTTCAGGAATCTGGCTCACCGCGGGCAGATTCCTGGTGTTACCAAAGCGAGCTGGTAAAGGAGAGTAAAAATGGATTCGATTGCCGATATGCTGGTTAGGATACAGAATGCGATCAGGATACGAGAGGAAACGGTTGACCTCCCGCATTCTAAAGTCAAAGAAGGGATTGCCCGGATTCTTCTGGAGGAAGGATATGTCAGCAATCTGGATACTTTCACTCGCATGAATAAAAGGTTTTTAAGAATCAGGTTAAAATATACCGAAGCAAAAAAGAGCGTCATTGCCGGAATGAAAAGAATAAGCAGCTCCAGCCGTCGCATTTACGTTGGCGCCGACTCTATTCCCCGGGTTCAGTGCGGCTTTGGCACGGCGATTGTTACTACCCCAAAAGGTTTGATGACGGATGAGCAAGCGAGGGAGAAAAAACTGGGCGGTGAAATTCTTTGTTATGTTTGGTAGGGAGCAGATAAATTGGCAAGAATAGGCAGAAGAATATTAGAAATACCGGGCGGGGTCGAAGTTATAGTCGAAGACGGAAAAATTTTGGTCAAGGGTCCGAAAGGAAGCTTGAGCCAATCTTTGAAGCCCGTAGTCAGCATAAAAATTGAGGGAAATAAAGTTTCGACGCTGTGTGAGGCAAATGATCCCAAGGCGCGGGCTATGCATGGTTTGTACAACAGCCTGATCAAAAACATGATTGACGGAGTTACCAAAGGTTTTGAAAAAAATTTGGAAATGTCTGGAGTTGGTTACCGCGCCGCGCTGCAGGGGAAAAAGCTGCAGATCCAGATCGGGTATTCCCATCCGGTGGAAATTGATCCTCCCGCAGGGATCACTTTTGAGTTGGAGGGAGCGACCAAGATAAAGGTTAAAGGAATCGACCGGCAGCAGGTGGGGGAAGTGGCGGCGGAGATCCGGCGGATCAGAGAAGTCGAGCCCTACAAAGGAAAAGGAATAAAATATTTTGGTGAATTGGTGCGGCGCAAGGCCGGAAAGGCGGCCAAAGCGGTTGGAGCAACAGGAGCTTAAATGGTAAGAAAAAGAAAAATACTGGGAACCGCTGAGCGACCCCGGCTTTCCGTTTTTCGCAGTCTGAGGAATATATCGGTCCAGATTATCGATGATGCCGCGGGGCGCACTTTGGTGGCAGCTTCGAGCATTGAAAAAAAAGCGGGGGGAAATATAGCGGCGGCTAAAATCGTTGGAAAACTGATTGCGGAAAGGGCTGTAGCGAAAGGAATTAAGAAAGTAGTTTTTGATCGGGGAAAAGCTCTGTATCATGGAGGAGTAAAAGCGCTTTCCATGGCGGCGCGTGAAGGAGGACTGCAGTTCTAATGGCAGATAGATTTGAAAGACAACCGTCGGAGTTAAAAGAAAAAGTGGTACAGATCCGTCGCGTAACCAAAGTGGTAAAAGGCGGCAAAAAAATGGGATTTAGAGCGGTGGTGGTGGTCGGCGATTTGAAGTCGAAAGTTGGTTTGGGAATTGGCAAGGCGGCAGAAGTTTCGGCAGCCATCCGCAAGGGGGTGGAAGAGGCGAAAAAACTGATGATTGAAGTTCCCATGGTGGCGGGAACGATTCCTCATGATGTAGTTGGGACTTATTCGGCCAGCCGGGTGATTCTGCGCCCAGCACCGCGAGGAACCGGGGTTATTGCCGGTGGAGCCGTGCGTACCATTCTTGAGCTTTTGGGCTTGAAAAACATGGTTGCCAAATCGATTGGCTCGCCCAATGCTATTAATGTCGGTCGCGCCACTCTGGCGGCTTTGAGTTCACTTAAAAGCCTTGAAATAACAACTCAATTAAGGGGAAAGGAACCCAAGATAAAGTATGTTGAAACTGAATAATCTTAAACCGGCGGAAGGTTCGCGGAAGAAGAGAAAGCGGGTTGCCCGCGGGACCAGCTCCGGTCACGGCAAGACTGCCGGCCGGGGACATAAGGGGCAAAAAAGCCGCTCGGGCGGCACCAAAGGAATCCGCTTTGAAGGAGGGCAGACTCCGCTTTATCGGCGACTTCCCAAGCGCGGGTTTAAGAATTATCCTTTTAAAAAAGAATACAGTATTTTTAATCTTTCCGATCTTTCTCGGATAAAAGAAGCCAAAGGATTAATCAAAGTTTTGGGAAAAGGAGAAATCAAAGAACCGGCAGCTGTTTCAGCGCACAAATTTAGTGCGGAAGCTAAAAAGAAAATCGAAGCGGCCGGAGGGAAAGTGGTTATATTACATGCTTAACGTAGTTTCGGGTATTTTTAATATTGTGGACTTGAGAAAGAAATTTCTCTATACGCTGGGAATGGTTGTGCTTTATAGATTGGGAGCGCACATTCCGGTGGCGGGGATTGATACGATGAAGCTTCAGGCTCTTTTCAGCAAAGGAAATATTCTTGGTTTCCTCGATCTGTTCACTGGCGGCGCATTGATGCGTTTTTCTGTGTTTGCAATGGGAATTGTTCCTTACATCAATGCTTCCATTATTATGCAGCTTCTGACCGTGGTTATCCCGCAGCTGGAAGAATTGCAAAAGGAAGGAGAAGCCGGACGCAAGCAGATTGCGACGTACACCCGTTATCTAACCGTCGTTTTGGCGGCTTTCCAGGCTTTCGGGATGTCGTTCTGGCTCCGGGGAGTAATGCTGGAAGGCTATAATTTCATTTTCTTTCTTGCCGGTACCATGATTTCGCTGACAGCCGGGAGCACACTGGTGATGTGGTTTTCTGAGCTTATTACAGAGAAAGGGATTGGAAATGGAGCCTCGCTTTTGATCTTTGTTGGCATCGTGTCGCGGATTCCATCGTATATCGGGCAAACCATTACTTTAATTCGCGGCGGCGCTTCAGTTCCGGGCGTTCTTATTCTGCTGCTGGCATTTTTTCTGATGATTATAGCGATCGTGGTTGTGCAAGAAGGACAGCGCCGCATCCAGGTGCAATATGCCAAGCGCATCATCGGACGCAAGATGTACGGCGGACAATCCACGTATATCCCGCTGCGGGTTAATCAGGGAGGCGTTATTCCTATCATTTTTGCCTCTTCGGTTTTGCTTTTTCCAGCGACCATTGCGCAGTTTGTACCCAATCCGACCGTTCAAAAGGTAGTGGGATGGTTTTCACCTTCGGGTGGATTATATATGTTACTCTATTTTGCGTTAATTTTCTTCTTTACTTATTTTTACACCGCGATTACTTTTAATCCCAATGAGCTGGCCGAAAACATCAAAAAGTACGGCGGCTTTATCATGGGAATTCGGCCGGGAAAACCGACGGCGCAGTACCTCGAGCACACCATAACTCGTCTGACCCTGGTGGGGGCAATTTTTTTGGCTACCATTGCGGTCATTCCTACCATTGTTGAAGGTTTAACCCATATCACTTCGTTTCAGGGATTGGGATCGACGGCGCTCCTGATTGTGGTCGGAGTCGCCTTGGACCTTGTAAGACAGATTGAGACGCATCTGGTCACGCGTCAATATGAGGGACTTTTGGCATGATTCTTATTTTTCTGGGACCTCCTGGTTCCGGAAAAGGAACCCAGGCCAAACGGTTATCGGAAAGGATTAGAGTTCCTCATATTTCTCTGGGGGATATATTGAGAGAGGAAGTAAGGCTCGAAACAGAGTTGGGGCGCAGGGCAAAAGAGCATATGAACGCGGGCAGATTGGTCCCGGATGAGATGACGATTGAACTGACGCGCAAAAGAATTCGCCAAGAGGATTGCAGATCGGGGTTCATTATTGATGGCTTTCCCCGTTCAGCCGCGCAGGCGGATGCTTTTGACCGAATGCTGGAAGAAGACAAGCTAAAGCTAAACCGGGTAATTTATTTTAACATTTCGGAAGAGGCAGTGGTGGATAGGCTTTCGGGGAGAAGAAGCTGCAGGAATTGCGGCGCAGTTTATCATGTAAAATTTAATTCGCCGAAAGTCCCGGGGAAATGCGATCTTTGCGGCGGTGAACTTTTCCAGCGACCGGATGATAAGGAAGAAGTGATTAGGAAGCGCTTCGAAGTGTATGAAAAACAAACCCGTCCCTTGATTGAGCATTACGCAAAAAAGGGGAAATTGGTTGAGATGGATGCGGCCAAGCCGATCGAAGAAGTATTTCATAAACTTTTGAATGTTTTGGCATTTGCCACTGCTCCTTGATGGTAATCAGCATAAAAACGGAAGAAGAAATTGAGTTTATGCGGAAGGCCTGCGGCATTGCGGCTGAAGTACTGGATGAACTTCGCCGTGAAGTCAGGGCGGGAATAACCACCGAAGACCTCGATAAAATCGGGGAGAGCCAGATCCGGGAAAGGAAGGCTGAACCGGTGTTTATCGGCTATCGCGGTTATTGGCACGCGACCTGTGTTTCCATAAATGAAGAAGTGGTGCATGGCATCCCGGGAAAGAAAGTTTTGCGTGAAGGGGATATTGTGAGCTTGGATGTGGGGACGAAGTTCCAAGGCTACTGCGGAGATACAGCGGCAACCTTTCCGGTCGGGAAAATTTCCGGAAAAGCGCAAAAGCTGCTGCGGGTGGGAAAAGAAGCTTTGCGGGCGGGTATCCGCCAGGCGCGGGCTGGGAATCATTTAGGGGATATTTCCTATGCCATCCAGCAGCAGGCGGAGAAAAACGGATTTTCAGTAGTGCGTGAACTTTACGGCCACGGTTTGGGGAAGGATCTGCACGAAGATCCGCTGATTCCGAATTACGGAAAACCAGGCGAAGGGGTTGAACTTAAACCTGGTATGGTTTTGGCCATTGAGCCGATGATTAATGTGGGAGGATGGAAGATTCGAACGCTGGCGGATGGATGGACGGTGGTCACCGAAGATGGAAGTCTTTCCTGCCATTTTGAGCATACGGTTCTGATAACGGAAGATGAACCCGAGGTGTTGACTTGGTTAAAGAAAAAGATGTAATCGAGCTTGAAGGTGAAATAACGGAAGCGTTGCCGAGCGCCTTGTTTCGGGTAAAACTTGAAACCGGACAGCTGATTCTGGCGCACGTTTCGGGAAAAATCCGGAAGCATTTTATTCGGATTCTTCCCGGGGATAAAGTTAAGGTAGAGCTCTCCCCCTATGATCTGACCAGGGGAAGAATCACCTATCGGATGAGATGAGGTGTTAATATGAAGGTAAGATCATCGGTTAAGAAAATTTGCGAGAAATGCAAAATCGTCCGGCGCCGGGGCCGGGTGTATGTGCTCTGTGAAAACCCTAAGCACAAACAGAGACAGGGTTAGGAGGAAATAGAATAAGATGGTACGATTAGTTGGAGTGGATTTGCCGCCGAACAAAAGAGTTGAAATCGGGATTACTTATATTTTTGGAATTGGTACGGCACTTAGTCATGAAATACTGGGAAAGGCAAAAGTCGATCCGGCTCGCAAGGTAAAAGATCTTAGTGATTCTGAATTGATAGCCATACGTGATGTTCTTAAAGATTACCGGCTGGAAGGAGATTTGAGAAAGGATATTTCCATGGCGATCAAACGGCTAATCGATATTGGTGCTTACCGCGGTACGCGTCACCGCAAAGGGCTTCCAGCCCGCGGTCAGCGCACCCGCACCAATGCCCGCACCAAACGAGGGAAGAGAAAGACCGTAGGACTCGGCAGGAAAAAAGAAGAAAAGAAGGTAGAGGGGTAATATATGGCAGAAGTTAAGGCAAAATTGAAAAAGAAGAAAGAGAAAAGGAAGGTTCCTTCGCTGGGAGTGGCGCATATCAACGCTACTTTTAATAATACGATTGTGTCGATCGCCGATCCGACGGGCGGGGTAGTGGCCTGGGCTTCGGCGGGGAATGTTGGATTCAAAGGAACCAAAAAAGGGACTCCCTTTGCCGCATCTTTGGCGGCGGAAAAAGCAGCCGCCAAGGCGCTGGAAGCCGGTGTGAGAGAAGTTAACGTTCTAGTCAAGGGTCCGGGATCGGGGCGGGAAACTGCCATTCGTTCCCTGCAGGCTGCGGGGTTGGAGATTAATTCCATCAAGGATGTAACGCCCATTCCTCACAATGGGTGCCGACCGCCGAAAAGGAGAAGAGTCTAATGGGCAGATATATTCAGGCCACCTGTCGATTATGCAGGCGGGAAGGCGGGAAGTTGTTTTTAAAAGGCGAGAAATGTTTTACCGAGAAGTGCCCGGTAGCGCGGCGTCCCTACCCGCCCGGACAGCACGGCAAACTACAGGCGCGGATTTCTGAATATCGAATTCGTTTGCGCGAGAAACAGAAAGCCCGCAGAATCTACGGCCTGGTGGAAAGACAATTTGCCAATTATTTTGAACGCGCTTCAGCCCGCAAAGGGGCGACCGGAGAAAAATTATTGGAATTGTTGGAGCGGCGGCTCGATAACGTTATTTACCGACTGGGATTCGCCACTTCGCGGCAGGCGGCGCGCCAGATGGTAAGGAACGGCGGAGTCCTGGTGAATGCCCGAAAGGTAAACATTCCTTCTTTTGAAGTTAAAATTGGAGATATGGTTGGAATAAGTCCTAAAATAGTTACTTTAGCAAAAGCGGCTTTGGAGAAATTTCCGGACCGTCAGACCCCCAGCTGGCTTTCCCTGGCAGGAGAAGTCGAAGGCAAAGTTTTGTCAATTCCTCGTCGCGATGAGATCGATATCGCCATCGAGGAAAATCTCATTGTTGAGTATTATTCGCGGTAAGGAGGAAATAAAGAATGGTAATAATCGGAGAGAAACCTTGGGTTAGGGTAGCTGAACTTTCAGATAAGTTCGGAAGATTTGTGGTGGAGCCGCTTCCGCGGGGCTATGGATCGACGCTGGGAAATTCCCTGCGGCGGGTCCTGCTTTCCTCCCTTCCCGGAGCGGCAATCACCGCGATAAAGATCGAAGATGTTCCGCATGAGTTTTCTACTATCCCGGGGGTGGTGGAAGATGTCTTGCATATAATTTTAAATTTAAAAGAAGTGGTGATAAAATCGCATTCCGACCAGCCCAAAGTGGTTTCACTCAAAGCGAAAGGAGAAGGGGAAGTTAAGGCGGGAGATATTAAACACGATGCGGAAATTGAAATCGTAAATCCCGACCTTAAAATTGCAACTCTGGGCGGCAGCGGAAAATTAAATATGGAAATGATAATTGAACGCGGCCGGGGTTATGTTTCTGCTCAACGCAATAAAAAGCCGAATTTACCAGTCGGTTTCATCCCGATCGATTCAATTTTCACTCCGGTTTTAAAAGTTAATCTTGCCACCGAAGAAGTGCGGGTGGGGCAGGAGATTAATTACGATCGTCTGGTGCTCTCCGTTTGGACCAACGGCAGCACGAAACCGGATGAGGCGGTAAAAGAAAGCGCCAAAATTCTCGCTCGTCACGTCGATCTTTTTATTCACCTGGGAGAAAAAGCAGAAGTCCTGGGACTAGAGCCGGAAAGAAGAGAGGAGGTTGCTTCGACCGCCCTGGAGATGAGTATCGAAGATTTGGAACTTTCTTCGCGGTCGCTTAACTGTGTTAAAAAAGCCGGGATTAAAACCGTAGGCGAGCTTATTTCTCATTCCGAGGCCGAGCTGATGAAGTTTAAAAACTTCGGCATGAAGTCTTTGACCGAAGTGCGCAACAAACTGTCAGAGTATAAACTGGGCCTCAAAGGAGAAAAAACAGCGTGAGACATCGTCTTGGAAATCGTAAACTGAGTCGGGCGACCGATCAAAGATTGGCCCTGCTGCGGTCAATCGTCAGGGCCCTTTTCATTAATGGAAAGGTGGAAGTGACTTTGACCCGCGCCAAGGAAGCGCGCCGGATGGCGGAAAGATTGATTACCGCCGTAAAGGCGAACGATTTAAATGCGCGCCGCAAGGTAGCGCAGGTGCTGGGAGAGAAGAAATTAGTTTCAAAGATTTTTAAAACTTATCCAGAAAAATATGAAGGGCGGGCGGGCGGCTATACCCGGATAACAAAAACCGGGTTCAGGCTGGGAGACGCGGCCCCCAAAGCCATGCTGGAGCTGGTATAGGGTAAAATGAAAAAGAATAAGACCATTTTTATAAAAGCGGAAGACGTGAAAAGACAGCGTTATTTGGTTGACGCCTCCGGTAAAGTATTGGGAAGGCTGGCCTCCAAAGTTGCCGTTTACCTGCGCGGCAAGCACAAGCCGATTTTCACTCCGCAGACCGATTGCGGAGATTTTTTAGTGATTGTAAATGCGGAGAAAATTAGAGTAACGGGGAAAAAGCTTAAGGATAAAACTTACTTTACCCATTCCGGTTTTCCGGGGGGAGACAAACTGTTGAATTATGAAAAAATGATGGCCAATAAGCCGGAAAAGGTTATTCGGCTGGCGGTCATGGGGATGCTCCCTCACAATCGCTTGGGAGCAAAAATGTTAAAGAAAATAAAAATATTCCGGGGTGAGCGGCCGGAATACAGCAAATGGTCAAAACTCGAGGTGTAAATAATGGCAGAATCACGTAAAAAAGTCCAAAAGAAGGCAGCCCCGCCAAAGGAGAAAGCGGCACCGAGAACAAAGAAAGTAAAACCGGTTGAAATGCCGGTCGAGGTAAAGGTTGAGGCGAAAGTCGAAGCGCCACCGCCGGCTCCTAAACCGGTAAAAAAAATCAAGCCTCCGAAAGTTACAGTTCCGAGGTACTATGGGACGGGAAGACGCAAGGAAGCGGTAGCTAAGATTTGGTTGATCTCGGGTTCTGGCAAGGTTTTATTGAATCAAAAGCCCGCTTCGGAATATTTTTGTGGACGAAAGCTGCTTGAATTTCAGATCAACCGACCTTTTGTGGCAACTAAAACGGTCGGAAATTATGACGTTTTCGGTGATGTTTATGGAGGGGGTGTTCCCGGTCAGGCGGGAGCGGTTAGCTTAGGAATTTCTAGAGCCTTGGTTCGACTCAATCCCGATTTTAAAGTCTTGTTAAAAAGAGAAGGACTACTTACTCGCGATCCAAGAATGAAAGAACGCAAGAAGTACGGTTTGAAGCGCGCCCGCAAGGCGTTCCAATACTCCAAACGTTAAGGAGCAATATCATGACACTGGGTCCATTCAGTCGAGAAAGACATTACGAGGATTTTCAAAAACCAAAGCCGATAGAGCAGGGCGGTTTGATCAGACTTTCGGGTGCTTTTTTGCTCGATCATGAAGAGGAGCTGGTCAACCTGATCAAGCACGAGGGCAGGCTGGCCGAACAGAAAAATCCTCTGCACAAGGTCAGCAAGATCGAAAAAGTAGACGGCGGCTTGGTGGCGCAGACGACCGATCATAACCTGGCCATGCACATCGGCAAATGCCTGGTCCATGCTTACAAGGGCGAACACAAGTATAAATTCAGTAAAGACGAGAACTTCGTCGAGGTTGACTGGAAGAGGGATTGAAAGGGGAAGTTTTATATGGCGAGAAAGTTGATCAAATATAATTTAATGATCCCGGGGCCGACGCCGATTCCGACGCGGATTCTTTCTGCGATGAACCACGATATGATCGGCCACCGCGGACCGCTTTTCTCCGCGGTTATGAAAGAGGTCATGGAAGGTCTGCGCTGGGCTTATGAGACTACAAATGAGATCTTTGTTTATCCCTGTTCGGGAACGGGCGGGATGGAGGTCGCCGCGGTCAATACTCTTTCGCCGGGCGACAAAGTTATTGTCCTCAACATCGGGAATTTCGGCTCACGCTGGGCCAAGATCTGCAAGGCCTACGGTGCCGATGTCAATGATGTCAAGTTCGAGCGCGGAAAACCGGCCGACCCTAAAGTGCTGGAGGCCGAGCTTAAGAAAGGTCCGGTCAAAGCGGTATTCTTCCAGCAGAACGAGACCTCGACCGGCGTTCTAAACGATGTGGAAACACTAGCTAAGACGGTCAGGAAGCTGCAGCCCGAGGCCCTTATTCTGGTTGACGCCGTTTCCGGTATGATGGCAGCACCGCTTAAAACTGACGAGTGGGATCTGGATGTGGTAGTTTCCGGATCTCAAAAGGCTTTCATGGTTCCTCCGGGCATCGCGGCCGTTTCAATTTCTGCGCGCGCCTGGAAAGCTTATGAAGTTTCAAAATGCCCGAAGCATTATTGGGATTTTGGTTTAATGAAAGCCGAAGCTCCCAAAGGCCATACTTATACTACTCCTCCCGAATCACTTATCTTCGGCATGCGCGAAGGGCTGAAGATGCTGCAGGAAGAGGGGAGAGAGAATGTCCATGTGAGGCATGAAGCCAACCGCGACCTGGTCAGGACCGCGATCAAAGCGTTGGGCCTGAAACTTTTAGCGGATGATTCCTGCGCTTCGCCGGCGGTAACTGCTATTTTCCCGCCGGCAGGGATCGATGGGGAAGAGGTCAGAAAACTGATGCGCGACGATTTCAATGTGGAAGTGGCCCCGGGCCAGTCGGAGCTTAAGGGAAAGATCTTTCGCATCGGTCATTTGGGATATGTTGAAGCGCTGGATATCATCGGAGCCATAGCCGCGGTGGAAGTCCTCTTTAAACGGATGGGAGCAAAACTAGAGTTCGGCGCCGGCGTCAAAGCGGCGATGGAATTATTGTAAACGTCAAACTAATTCTTGCCTATCAAGGAACCAATTTCCATGGGTTTGAGCTCCAGCCCGGCAAAAGAACCGTCCGCGGCGAGATAGAAAAAGCCCTCAAGAAAGTTTATAAACGCCCGATAAAATTCTATGCTGCCTCCCGTACCGACGCCGGAGTGCATGCCCTTCAAAATGTCATAAACTTCAAAACTGCTCAAAAGATCCCCGTTGCTAGAATTCCTGCCGCATTGAATAGTATTCTTCCTGAAGATATAAGAGTATTGAAAGCGGAAGAGAAGGGGGCCTCCTTTAATTCCCGCTTTGATGCTAAAAGCAAAGACTATGAATACCTCATTTATAATGCTAATATTTTGCCTCCAGTCTTAAGAAAATTAGTATGGCACGTTAAACCAAAGCTCGATCTAATGGCTATACGTAAAGCCGCTAAAATCCTTGAAGGAAAACATGATTTTTCCTCTTTCTGCGCCTCTGGATCTGACGATAAAGATTTTGTAAGGACTATTTACAAGCTTATAATTAGAAAAAGAAACTTAATCTTATGGGAAGGGCCGAAACTTTCGGTAATCAGCTTTAAGTTTGTGGGGGATGGTTTCCTCTATAAGATGGTGCGCAATCTGGTGGGAACTTTGGTTGAGGTCGGGTTAGGGAAAATTGGTTTAGAAAAATTAAGAGTAATCCTTGCCGCAAAAGACCGCAGGCGGGCAGGCAGAACCGCTCCTCCCCAGGGACTTTGCTTAGTGAAGGTTAACTATTAATCATCTGGCTTGACAATAAAAATATGAGCGCCTATTATTTGTGAGGAATATATTAACAAGGAGGTTTATCATTAATGTTAAAGCGAATTATATTTAGCGCATTAGCAGCAACTTTTATTTTAATTGGTGTGGTTTTGGCAGCGGTGCCGGGAGAGATAGCTTATCAGGGGGTGTTAAGGGACAATTCCGGGAGGCCTCTTACCGGCAATTACTCGATGGTTTTCACGATTTACGATTCAGCTGTGGGGGGAGCGGATCTGTGGCATGAAACGCAGACGGTAGCGGTTGAAGCCGGGCTTTACAATGTTCAGCTAGGCTCGGTAACCGCCATCACTTCTTTGGTTTTTAATGGGTATACCAGATATCTTGGTATTAAAGTGGGGACAGATTCTGAAATGACCCCCCGAATTCCGATGATCACTGTCCCTTATGCTTTCCGAAGCGTGGTTGCCGATTCCGCAACTTCTGCGACGACTGCCAATTCGGTTGCGGACGGTGCCATCACTACCAGTAAAATCGCGGATAATGCTGTAATTTCAACCAAACTTGCCCCCAATATTTCTATTACCGGGACAGTTTCCGCCGGCGCTTTTGTTGGTGATGGGTCTCACCTTACCGGCGTATCCGCTACGGGTGCTAGTAACGCAGATAAAGTTGACGGGATCCACGCCAGTTCTGAAGCAAAGGCAAATTATTTGTATCCTCTGGATAGTAACAAAGCCTTTACGCTTTCGGGTAGCTGTGACGTTGTCGGCGTGATTAGCGGTATAAATCAATCTGGCAATTCAAGCACTTACGGAGTTTATGGAGAACATTCTGGGGGAAATTGGGGGGCAGGGGTTTACGGCAGTTCAACTGCAGTATCAGGTTATGGAGTATATGGCTATAAAAGTGGAAATGCTGGGGTTGCAGTTAGAGGATCGGGAGGAGCGGTGGCTGGACGTTTTGAGTCAACCGCAGGTGAAGGAGTTGTTGGAGAAGGTTATGACGTAGGGGTTGAGGGAATAGTTTCATCAAAAGGTTCGGGTTCTATAGGAGTGCGAGGAGTTGGGGAATACTTTAGCCCAACCGGAACTATTTATGGCGGTTATTTTAGGGCAAAAGGAAATCCCAGCATTGGCGTATACGCGACTGTGGAAGGAACCAGCGGTTATAGCGGTGTATTTGTTGGAGGAAGAGGCATACAAATTACCAATTCAACCGGATCGGATACTGGCACCTCTGAAGGTACCATTCGTTACGAATCAGGACATTTCTATGGTTATACTTCAACCGGGTGGAAGCAGCTTGATTAATTAAATAAATGAAGAAGATCCTCTTTATACAGCGGCTGTTATTAACAATACTTTTAGTATCATGCATTAAAATTTCTTCAGGTTTTGCGGGTCAGAGCACAAGTTATATTATCAATCCATCTGCTATAAGTTCGGGAGGCATAAAAAGCAGTTCTGCCAATAATTCTAATTTAACCTCGCTCGGCCTGATTTCTTTCTCTAACATTTCGAGCTCGAACTATTCGGGGCTGAGCGGTTTTCTGGTTGCGTTGGCTATAGCCGGCGATACAATTCCACCTTCGATCAGCGGCGTTAAATTTGACGGCCGGGAAGTGGTTAAAAATGATTTTATCAAAGGGGACGCCCTGCTGACCGCGGTTGTTCAAGACGATACTGGGATAAGCCTGGAAGCCAGCGGAGTGGTAATTGATAATAATACCGTCTCTTTCTCCAATTTTGTTTCGCCCGCCAGCTATGACGCAACCAGCGGAAACATGGCCTATCAATTAAGTCTAACCTCTGGATCTCATACTATTCAGATTAAGGCGCTGGACCTTAATAATAACTCTTCTACCTATGTCCAAACCCTGGAAGTAGATACGGGCGAGATCAAGGCGGTTTCAGCTTTTGTCTTTCCTAATCCTTACAACCCTAACCAGGGAAAGGCAAAATTTGCTTACCAGTTGAACCGGGATGCGAACGTCACGCTTTATCTGTTTAACGAAATTAATCAACTGGTCTGGCAGCGATCTTTCCCGGCAGGAGGTAACGGCGGACAAACCGGCTATAACGAAATTGAGTGGGATGGGGTAACCGATTTTGGTGAACAGGCAGGCAACGGCGCCTATTTCTTGAGGATCGTTTCGGGCGGCAAAGTTATTAGTAAAGTAAAGGTTGCGGTGCTGAAATGAAGAAACTTTCCTTAATCATAATACTTCTCTTTATCGGCCAGGCTGTGCTGGCTTCATCTATCGATCCGCTGGCGCTGGGAGTGGGAGCGCGGATGGTTGCTATGGGTAGAACGGCGGCGGCCGATCCGGGAAATATTAACTCTATTTTTGTCAACCCAGCCAATGCCGCCGATCTGGAAGGTTTGGGTTTGACCAGTATGTACACTAACCTGAGTGAAGATATTTCCTATACCTTGCTGGGAGGAGGGAATAAAACCAACTTTGGCAACCTGGGACTGGCTTATCTGGGTTCAACCTCCGGCGGATTTCAACTGACGACCATCGAAGCCGGCCGGGTGGTGGGCACGGGAGGATCGTTTGATTATTCAAGCAGTGTGATCTGTCTGGTTTACGGCAGAGAATACAAAAAAGACCTGGCGTTTGGCGCCTCATTAAAACTTTTTAATAAAGGATTCAGCAGCATTGCGGGAGGCACCGGCTCAGGTTATAACATGGATCTGGGAGTTATCTGGAAAGCCCGGCCCAATTTAACCATCGGCCTGGCTCAACAGAATACTCTGCCGGCTTCGGTCGCTCCCATAAAATGGGGGACAGGAGCAAGCGAAGGAATTCCGTTTAACACAAAGCTGGGATTAAATTATGTTCCAAGAGAAAAAATTCTTCTGGCGGCAGACCTTAATTACGCAGCAAACAATCCTTTGAATTTCCACGGCGGCATCGAATGGAAGCCGATTGAATGGCTGGCGATCCGGGGAGGCATCGATCAAGTGCCGACCAGCTCATCTCAGAACAACACCAACTACACCACTGGCGTCGGGCTAAGCTATAAAGGGTTTTGTTTTGATTATGCTTATTATTATGACACGCTCTTGAGTTCTACCAACTCCGCGCACTTCTTCAGCTTTTCTTATCAATTCGCTTCGGCTCCTAAAAAGGCGCTGCCCGCTCCTGCTGTAATCCAACCTAAGCCAGAAAAAGAAATTAAGCGACCGGTTAGAAAGACGATTGAAGTGCCATCCGTTAAGAAGCCTTTGCCTAAAGTTAAAAAACCTAAGCCAAAAATAAAAAAAGCCGAGCCTCCCGCCACCAAACCCTGATAGCATTAACCCTGCTAATTATGGTAAAATCAAATGAAATATTCAGAAAGGGGAGATTTTTGTGAAAATATTAGCTTCAGATAAGGTGGCGGAAGAAGGGTTAAAGCTTTTTAGAGAGGCAGGGTTCGAGGTTGATTCGAAAACAGGTTTGCCGGAAGAAGAATTAATAAAAATAATTCCTGAGTACGATGCTCTAGTC